>Ga0193735_1000007_pt1 | contig 73829 bp, 55 predicted proteins | sample U1m2metaG_FD_145080 | JGI IMG/M metagenome (GOLD analysis project Ga0193735, IMG submission 145080) | Soil microbial communities from a riparian zone of the East river system, Colorado, United States - U1m2 | ecosystem: Environmental > Terrestrial > Soil > Riparian zone | place: USA: East River... | reverse complement strand
TTGATGATCTCGAGATAGCCGAGCCGTTTGAAGACCACGACGTCAAACAAGCCGTCATCGATGATAGCGTGTTTAAAAAACGGGAAGGGCCCTCCGTAAAGGCGCCCGTTTCCAACAAGAACAAACGATCCTTCTTCCACGGAAGTATGCTCCGACTCGATGAACAGCTTTGGCGGTTGCCGTGCCGCGATATGCGCTGCGGAGATGAGATAGCTCAGCGGACCGAAACTGCGTTTGAACGCGAGGCTGGTCTCTTTCACCACTTGCGCGTCCAATCCCACGCCGGCGAGCTGGACAAAATATTTCTCATTTGCGCTCGGCATATCCACCAGACGGACGTTTGCACCTTCGATAACGTCCCAGCAGCGCTGGAGATTGAGCAATGGCAAGCCAAGCTCCATCGCGAAAACATTGACGCTGCCCATTGGGAGCACGCCCAATGTGGCATTGCTCCCGGCGAGTCCATTCGCTACCTGGCTGACTGTTCCGTCGCCGCCTGCAGCGACGATCCGCGTAAATCCCTCCTCGACTGCGCGCCGGGCCAGCGCCTCCGCTTCGCCAGAATGTAATGTAACGCGGACCGGGCAGTCGCCAGCGAGTGATTCGGTGCGCTCCTGCCAGCTCCGAACATGTTCAGGACTGCCCGCCGTTGGGTTGAGAATGACAATCGTATCGATCACAAGGAAAAGTAGCAGAGGGCTTTCGTCTTTTCTTCAAACTCGGACTGCGTAACGTCTCACGGTGAAAAAATTGCGCAGGGTTCCATTGATTGCGCTAGGGGCGGTGGTTGCGCTTGGCGCGATCCTTTTGACCGGCGTGAATCTATATGTGCAATCGCAGGGTACACACGCAAAGATTCAACAGGAATTGAGCCGACGCCTTGGCACCACGCTCGGAATCCGCAGCATGAGCGTGACGCCCTGGGGTGGACTGGAGCTGAGCGGCATCACGATTGCGCAAACTTCGCCGGTTGATCCGAGGCATTTCCTCGAAGCAAAAACATTTCGACTGCGCGTTCGTTTCCTCTCTCTTTTTTCCCGGCGTCTGGTGATCAAAGAGGTCGCGCTCATCAATCCAGACGTGGTTTGGCTGCAGGACGTGGAAGGAAAATGGAAATTACCCAGATCACGAGGAACAAAGACGGCGGCTCCAACTGTGTCCCAGCCGGACGCAGAAAGCGAACCCGCTCAAACCTCTCGAACACATCAAGCGCAGACGGCTCCTGCCGTTGCTATTTCTCCGGCGAATCTTCCTTCTCCGGCTCAGGCGATAGTCAACAATCCATCTCCGATGCGGGAACCGAGACTGGCGATGCCTCCGGAGGTTCGACGCGTCAGTATTAAAAATGGCAATTTCAGTTTTTTCGATCACGCCGGCAGGCTGCTTGCGAGTTTTAATGGAGTAGACTTTCGCACCAGCATCCGCAGCGCTTTGGCGCTTCACGGCGATACGAGGGTGGCGAGAATTTCATTGCAGGACCGTTTTTTTCTGGAGCAATTGCGGTCCCCACTGCGTTACGAGCCGGACGTGCTGGAGCTTTCCAAGATTTCCGCGCGCGCCGGTAACGGTGAGATCAACGGCTATTTTGCGATGCAACCGGAAGCGGAGGATTCTCCGTTTACCACGAGCGTAAAGTTTCGCAATGTGCTGGCCGATCAGATTATCGCAAACGCAGGCGGACCCAAAGGAATCGTGCACGGCAAATTGGAGGGAAATTTCCAGGCTTCCGGCAAAACGGCCGATCCAGAAGCGTTCGATGGAAAGGGCGAGATTTTCCTGCGCGACGGGCGGGTCCAGCAATACAGCTTGCTCGTGCTACTGGGGGAGCTTCTTCAGATTGAAGAACTGAGAGAGCTTCATCTCGAGCAAGCGGAGGCGAAATATCATGTGCGTCCAGGCTTGGTCACAATCGACGAATTGATTTTGCGCTCTCCGAATATTCGTCTCACTGCGTCGGGAACAGTTACGTTTAACGGCAAACTGAAACTCGATTCGCAGCTCGCCATCAACGACAAAATTCGTAGCCAGCTTTTCAAAGCGATTCGCCAGAATTTTCAACCGATCAACGAACCGGGCTATTCTGCCATCGACTTTCAGGTTGGCGGCACCATCGATCGCCCGAGCACAAACTTAATGGACAGACTGGTCGGCCGCGATCTTAGCAGTATGATAAACAGCTTCTTTGGCGGCGGAAAAAAGGAGCGAGCAAAAAAGAAAAAGAAACAGATCGAAGAACCGGCGCCCGCAAAGCCTGAGCGCAGCGACGCGGGCAGCGCGATGCCCGCCGCGCCATCAACTTCCGCTTCACCCCAGCAGGCGCCGCCTGAGGCTACTGCAACGCCAACGCCAGCCCCGTCGCCATGAGAGTGATCGCCGGCAGCGCCGGCGGAATCCGCCTGGCAGTTCCGAAGCGAGGTGTGCGACCAACGATGGACCGTGTCAAAGCTGCTATCTTTTCCAGTCTGGGCGATGCCATGGTGGGGGCGCGCGTCCTGGATCTTTTCGCGGGCAGCGGTGCACTCGGAATTGAAGCGCTCAGCCGCGGCGCGTCTTCTGTTGTTTTTGTTGAGGAAGATCGGCAATCGGCAGAAATCATCGAGAACAATCTGGCCAAGACAAAGTTGAAAGGACGAGTTCGACAGCAGGATGTCTTCGATTTCCTCCGGCACGCTTCCGGCGCTGAAATGTTTGACGTCATCTTTGCGGATCCGCCGTACGAAAAAACGGAGGCCGGTGAGCGTTTTACCCAAAAACTGCTGGCAAACGAAGCGTTGTCTCAATTAATGGACGCAGATGGGATTTTCGTTTTGGAGAAACAGCCGACAGAAGCTCTTCCCGAAATGAAACAGTGGCGTTTGCTTCGCCAGAAGCGATACGGCGCGACTGAAGTCTTGTTTCTGTCCCAAAGCGGTGCGAGGACTCACCGCACTCCAAAGCACTGCGTGCGAAATTGTTAAGAACGTGAATTTCGTTTCGCGAAACTTTGGGAGTGCGCACGCGTCCTCGCGTCGCTCTAAAATTTTGAAACTGTCGTGATCCGCTTTGTTTACAATTTGTTTTGGCCAATCGGACTGTTGTTCTTTTTACCGGGCTATTTCGTGAAGATGATTCGTCGCGGCGGTTACCGCGAAAAGTTCGGACAACGCCTGGGAATTTACGATGGTGAACTACGCGTTCATCTGTCGAAGCGAGAATCGACATGGCTGCACGCGGTAAGCGTTGGGGAAGTAAATATCGCGTTGAAACTGGCCCATGCATTGCGCGCGTTCGAACCAGATTTGCGCTGCGTCCTGACCACGACGACTACAACTGGTTTCGCACTGGCAAACAAGAACGCGCCGCCCTGGATCGAAGTCATTTATACGCCGCTCGATTACTGGCCGATCATGCGACGTGCGTTTTCGGTGATCAGGCCGACGCGGATCTTGCTGGTGGAAGCTGAAGTTTGGCCAAACCTTGTCGCACTCGCGCACGAACGCCGAATTCCAACGATATTGGTGAATGCGCGCTTGTCGCCGAGATCAGAGAGGAGGTTTCGACGGTTCCGATTTTTCGTGGCGCCCACATTTCGGCTGTTGGATCTGGTCTGCGCACAGGAGCCGGATGATGTCGATCGATGGGTTGCGATCGGGGTTGCGCGCAACCGGATTCGAGCGGTTGGAAGTATCAAATACGATCCTGATGGGGGTGACCAGCGTTTGGAAGCGCCAGAACGTGCGCAGCAAGCCGGCTTCAATCATGCGGATCGAGAGAGCCCGGTATTGTTCGGCGGCAGCACTCATCGCGGCGAAGAGGAAATTCTGGCCAGCATTTTTCTGCGCTTGCGTCAGCAATTTCCATCTTTGCGGTTGTTCATTGCGCCGCGGCACGTCGAACGGCTCCGCGAAATCCGCGCGCAATTCGGCGCTTTGCCAATGCGCGTGGCGCTGGCAAGCGAAGTGGCGATCGGCCGTGAATCAGATGCGGATTGTATTGTTCTCGATACAACAGGCGACCTTCATCGCTGGTATGCTATCGCGACTATTGTGTTCATGGGGAAAAGCCTGACTGCGCACGGCGGGCAAAATCCCGTGGAGCCGATTATCGCGGGCAAACCAGTCGTGTTTGGTCCGCACATGGAGAACTTCGCGACACTGGCGAAGGCGCTGGTATTGAAGAAAGGCGCGATCCAGGTTCCCGATATGGATTCGCTTGAACTGACGATCGTCGAGCTTTTGCGCGATAGCGAAGCGTGTCAACGCCTCGTCCAAATGGCGCGCGAAGTTTTGAGCGAGCATCAAGGCGCAACCGCGCGCGCAGCGGCGTTAATTCACGAACTCAATCCCAGTTTGTAGCCATGGTGCCGTCTCAAACGAAAAAGCTCGAAAGCGATCCAGCAATTTGCCTTGCGCAAAGGCATGGCAATTCTGATATTGCCCGGCTTTTGACCCTATCGTCTAGAGGCCCAGGACACCGCCCTTTCACGGCGGTAACACGGGTTCGAATCCCGTTAGGGTCGCTCCACTGGTAAAACGGGGGCGAAGCTAGAAAAGCATAACAAGTTAGCATAACAACGCTGCCGATTTCAATCCTGTTCAGCGTTGTGTAGCGAAGTCCAGCTTCCGCATTGCTCACTCGCTTCCGTCCCGTAATTTTAAAGTCTGTGCACGAACTGGTCGGAGCTTACGAAAGAAAGAGCCTTCTTTTTCTCGGGGCAGAGGGTGGCTGCCCTACACCCTATGGGCGTCGCGCTGCGCAAATCATCCGTGGAAAGGTGCGTGTAGTGCCGGGAGATCGCCGCGCTCTCGTGCCCCACAATCTCACGCGCAAACACATCGGAGAGGCCAGAGGCTTTGAGCATCGTCACGGCGCTATGTCGCAAACTGTGAAATGAAATCTCGCTTGTCTCGCGTGCTTGCGAGCGGCCTTTTCCGGTTGCCTCGTGTCCACGCGGCGCAACCAGTCCGGCATCCGCGAGAATCTCCCGGAACTGATTCGACAGCGAGCCCGTGCGCTTTGCGCTCGCCGCATTCGGAAAAATGAAAGCATTCGGATTGTCGCTCGCCGGGAGCGCGGTCAGATAGTCAATCAATGGTTGCACGAGCGGCAGCACGATGCGCCGTCCGGTCTTGCGGGTAGTGAAAGCAATTTCGCCAGTCTCGAAATTGACGGAGCGCCAAGTGAGTTTTGCCAAGTCACCGAGTCGTTGTCCTAGATAAAGTCCGAAAAGCACAAGGCCGCGCCATTCGGTATCGTCACCGCACGCTTTCAAGATGCGTTTGATTTCCGGGAGCGTGAAAGCACGCCTTGCGGATTTGTCGCGGGTTGGCGGATCGGTGGGACTGATTCCGACTAAAAAATGGATACGTGCTGTCGCGGGCGTGGAATTGTCCCATCCAGGTATGCGCGCTTACCACATCGTCGGCTGCTCGAAAAGTAACAGAAATGTCTCTTTTGTCGGGCTTCAATACATTATATTGTTCCGATTACTTACTCTGGTCGACCCTGTTGCACGGCGTCATCTTTGAGCGCTGTGTCTCAGCGGAGTTCAGGGTGATCCCACAAGAGCCACCATGGCGACGATCGTGCAACGGGACAATGTATACGTCCTCAACTACTGCACCAAGTCATTGGCTCGCTACAACACCGACGCACGACATAATTACGGTCAATACTCACCGGACGACAGACGCGCCGACCTCGCCGAAGCGTGGCGCTTCCCCGTCATCGATTCGTACTACGACGGGCGGAGCTATGAAGACAGCTATGCTTTCAACACAGTGACGTTCGTGCTCGTGAATGCCGACGCTACACACGACGTCGCAGTGATCGGCACGTTTTCCGATCTGGTCACCCCAATTCCGATGCCGCGCGTGGGGGACAGCGTCTACTGCGCCGTCAGCGTTGCGGTACCAAAAGGTCAGGTGCACAGGTATCGTTTCGTCGTTGATGGCAAAACGACCATGGACCCCGTGAACCCGCAGCGCGTCACGACTCCGGAAGGTACACAGTGGTCGCGGTTCTTCACACAGTACTGCACCGACATCATCAGCTTCGAGCGCTGGGAACTGACGCTCCTGCTGCGGCTGACTGATCATATCCTCCCGTTCCGCACTATTGAGAGTCAGCGCTTTCTGAACATCTACTTGAAAAACATCGAGCGGCAGAGCAAGGACACGCAGTACGCGCGCGCGTACCGGCTCGATCAGCCGATTGGAGTGGTGAATTTCATCGACAAGATCCTCGCGCGAGAAGAGTCGCACCGCCTGACCGACTACAAGATCTGCCTCGAGCTGATCGACCGCGTGCTGCGGCAGCGCGATCCATACGAGGAACCAGCGCAGATGCCGGTCTCCATGTACGAAGACCTCTACAACCAAATGGCGCAGGATAGCGGCGTGCAAGGCTGGGATTATTCACGCTACGGTAGCCCGCGCTACTTTCTGCAGTTGCTGCGCAGGCACACCTACACGGGGGCCTTCTCGCATCCCAAGTATGGTGGCAACGCCGGTGCTGCCGGTTGGGCCTATCTCGCGCACAACCTCACTGATCCGCTGACCGGTGCGCTGCCAGCCGACGACGCCCAGACGACCGCGTTTGACTGGAGTCGTGCGATCGAAAGGCCGCTCGGCCGCAGTCCTGAATACCACGGGTAATCTGACGTCACCATGCCGAATCAACCTGACCGCTTCGACGTGATTATCATCGGCAGCGGGGCGGGCGGCGCGCCAATAGCGCACACGCTCGTCAACGCTGGCAAGTCGGTGCTCGTCATCGAGAAGGGGCCGTTGTATCGCCCACAGGCCGATGATCCATTCGGGCTGAGCGATTACAAACGTGACGAGCTCATTTCAGACGGACCCGAAAAGCGATTGACCATTCCAGGCCTCGCCAACACTGGTGCCTCGTTCTATACGAGCCACGTCGAGCCCGATCTAAACGACGAGCCGCACATCTACCGCAAGGAAGGCAGCGGCGACTTTGCGACAATCGAGGGCTATACGTGTCAGTGCGTCGGCGGCGGGACACAGCACTACGGCGGCGTATCGTTGCGTTTCAGCGCGCTCGATTTTCGTCTTAAGTCCTTTAACGAAGGACGCACCGACCTGCGGAACGACCCCAATGGCGACGTCAAGCGCGAAGTGCGCGACTGGCCGATTACCTATGACGATCTCGAGCCCTACTACTCGAAAGCGGAGAGGCTCATCGGAATCAACGGCACCCGCGAGAACCAAGTCAAGCGCGCGAGCGAAGAGAACTATCAGAAGCCGCTCGATCCCAATCCGATCAGCGAGTACGCGCGCGTCGGAATGCTCGCGCTCGGCATGAAGCCGTACCGGACGCCGCAGGCTGTAATCACGCAGAACCACGAGCCGAGTGGACGCAAAGTTGGACCGCTCGGAGATCCGGCGTGGGAAGGCGGCCCTAAAACGGCGTACGTGAACCGCTACGGGGACGCGCTCGATTTCAAATCAAACACTTGGGTCGCGCTACTGCGCCCAATCTCGAAGAAGCCGAACCTTGCGCTTTGGCCCAACTGTCATGTGACGCATCTCGAATGTCAGGGGTCGAAGATCACCAAAGTGAACCTGCTCGACCCGAGTGGCCGCGAGCGAAGCCTCAGCAGCAAGGTGGTGGTAGTTGCGTGTTCGGCGATTGAATCGGTGCGGTTGTTGATGCTATCGGCTGAGACGAGCCCCGAATTTAACAGCCGGATCAACCACAACGACCTGCTCGGGAAATATTTCCTGACGCACTGCTTCGGTGGCGCTTCGGCGGTGATGCCCGGCCGCTTCGACAAATCGCTTACCGTGGACAGTGACTGGGCCACCGACTTCTGCGGAAGCGAGAACTTCATTCGCAGCAACGGGCTCTGGGCCGGTGCAACGATTTATAATAACACCTCGGATCAGGCACTTCCCATCGCGCTCGGCCGAACGCACGGCGCTGCCGACCTCGACACGCTGTGGCACGGGTTCGACAACGACACGTCGATCGTCGGCGAGCGCTTCCGCACGTTCCTCGACCTGGAGTTTAATCGGAGACTGTCGGTGAGCTTTATGGCGAACCAAGTCCCCCAAAAGGCAAACCGTATCGAACTGCACCCGAACGTGCGAGACAAGTGGGGCAGGCGGGTCGCGTACATCATCAAGACATGGCACTCGCACGACCAGTATCTGATGGACACACTTGCGAGGAGGTGCCGCGACGTCCTTGCGTACGGGGGCGACAACGGCGGCGGACATTATCCCGTTGAAGGCTTTGGCGGCGTGTATCTCAGCGAGAACGCGCTCGCACGCATTGCCAATCACATTCTCGGCGGGGCGCGATTCGGCACGGTCGAAGCCGATTCGGTGCTCGACAAGAACTGCCGCGCGTGGCGGTTCGACAATCTGTATATCGGTGACGGCGCTTTCATGCCGACGTCAGGCAGCGGCAACCCGACGCTTACCATCCAAGCGAACGCGTTCCGCGTCGGCGATACATTGCTGCAGAGCGGACTGCTATGATGGCAAGCTGAGAGGCCGTATATGGATCCCCGTTTCGATCAGATGTTCGACCGCGACCCGTCCAACTCGGTGTTCAAGGTTGTCTTTTATCCAGACCGCGTGTACCACGCGGCGTACTTCAACGCGACCCGCAGTAGCCGCTACCGTTACAACGTACTCGAGGTGCGCAACGCGTTCGATATCACCGTGCTTAAGGCGGAGGTGTATATGGATGGCGTGTTCCTTGGAAATGTCCTCCGTGTCGAATACCGCGCGAGCCGGCTGACCGAGGTCGCTCGAGAAAGGAACCGGTTCCTACGTAGTCGCGTGATCATGCAGATCCGCCTGCTCACATCGGATCCGAACGCGCCGCCTGCGGGTCCGTCAGCGACGCTGTCCCTTCATTACGACAAGTGGATCAACGCGTATCAGACGGAAATCTGGGAAACTGTGACGCTGCCACCACGCAAGCACCACGATTTCAAGGTGCTCGATCAGATCGGACGTATGGGGCCGATCACGAGCGTCGCCGATTTTAAGGACCTGCTCCACGATATCAAAGGTATTCGTCGGCTTGAGTTGTCCTTCCGCGAGAACAACATCGATCTGCCGTTCGGGTATACCATAGGTAACCCGGAGTGGGACAATAACTTCATCCGTAACCACCAGGTGCCAAACACGCAGGAGCCGAGCTCGAATCAGAACACGGTCGACGATTTCAACTACCTAATCGACTTTCAGCGCGGCCACTTTTTCGACAACATCGACAACACCGCGCCCGTGCGGTATCGCAACGGCATGATGGAGCCGAGTAACAAGGAGTCCCGGAACGACAACGTCATCGAGATGCGCTGGGTGTTGCAGCGGGAGTTCGCCAGCTCTGTCGTGTTTTTCCACAAGGTGACGATCCCGCCTGGCGCGATCGAAGGCACGCACCGTCACATCGGCACGGAGGAACTCTACTGCATCGTTGAGGGCGAAGGCATCGCCTACATGGGGGACGACGACGATCCGGCGCTGTCGCGGTATCCCTTAGTGACACGCGAGATTTACGGCCTTGGCCCCCACAGCTGCCGCGAGCTGCCGGTGAAGCCGGGCAGCGTGATTTACACGAAGAGCGGCGGCATTCATGGTATCCGCAACCCGAGCGCCGACAAGCCACTGCGCTTCGTCGCGTTCCTTTATCACACGGCCTGACGGATCCCATCGATGGATATCGTACATACCGACAGTGTGTTTCGCGTCGAGCCAGGTACGACACCCAACTACAACAAGGGCAGTTCGCTCGTTGCTCTCATGAACATCTTAGAGTCCACCGAGCTTGCGTGCGATCGAGAGTGGTATCTGCGCGATCATCTGCAGTACCTCTTTCCGTACGAATATCTCGAGCTGTATGGACCGCAGGCGGGCGACGCGAACATCCTCGATCCAGCGCAGCAGGACAACAAGACGGACTTCCAAAAGCAAAACATCAAGTCGTTTCGGACCTCGTCCACTTATGTGATTCGCGGATGGGTCACGACGGGTGAGTGGACCGGACCGTTCGTACGGCTGTCCTATCAGGCTGGTCCCGAATCCCCACTGGCGGTCGCGAAAGGCGGTCTTCTGGGACAGTCAATCAAGGCATGGGTAAAGATCGGCAACCGGCCGGGCCGCATCTTTACCGTGCCGTACAACGGCATCTCTGCGCGGTACGATCTTGAGCTGTGGGGATATGACGGTCGCGATCTGCGGGGTGTTCTCGGTGGACGATCGCTCGACGCACTGACACGTGGAGAGTTGCAAGCCGCTCCGGATTTGCTTCGCGGCACGCCAAGCGCATTTAATCGGGAAGGCCTCAACGATCGTGACGTGCGTCAGGTGGCGCCCGAGTCCACGATGCATCCGATCCTCCCGCTGCTTATCGAGGTGGCGTGGAGCGACGTCGACGAGCGCGTCTGGGACTCGAAAGGTGGTAGCAACTATCACTACGAGTTCAACATGATGCTGCGCGGGTGGGACAACTTCCTCGGTACTGGCATCAGTCCGAATCCGCATGGCGGCGTCGGGTTCCTGGAATATAGAAATCTCGTGTCGAACTACGGCCGCTATGCCGGGAGCGGTGAGCTTCAGCGTCAGCTCCAGCCGTGGAACTTCAATACGTTCGGATCGAAGAACCACAACAATGCGACCGAACCGTTCATGGCTGTGGACTACATGGACCTGCACATCCTTAGGCCCGAATGCGGCATAGGGCTGCATCGGCATCGCGACAACCAAGAAGTCTTCCTGATGCTTGAGGGACGTGCATACATGGTGATCGGCGACTGGTGCAAGATGCCACAGCGCGAGCGTTCGTTCGAAGTCAGGTCGCTGCGCGCGGGCCACTTCGCGATGCTGAAGGGCGGCAATCTCCACGGACTGATGAACGCAACCGACGAGGACATCCAGCTATTTATGTTCGGCGGTTACGATTGAACGCCCAGCGCCGAAGTGTCACGCGCGCAGAAGCGCAGCCGACGAACTCAGGTTGACCATGCCGACCCAACCCACCACCAATCCAAGCACCGTTCCCATGGGTGCCAACATCATGCCGGACCGGTCCGGCGCCACCTTTCGTTGCTGGGCGCCGCGGGCAAAGCAAGTAGCCATCCACGGCGACTTCAACGGATGGAGCGCAACGGATGATGGGAGGTTGCATCAGGATGAGGCATACTGGTCTGGCTTTGTCGCCGGAGCGAAAGAAGGGCAGGAATACAAGTTTCATGTCACAGGCGACGGGACCACCGGCTACAAGCGCGATCCCTATGCGCGCGAGCTCACGCGCAATCCGAGCTATCCGTTCTGTAATTGTGTGCTACGAGATCCGCGGTCTTGGACGTGGCATGACGGCGGATTTCGGCCTCCCGACTTCAACGACCTTATCATCTACCAGCTCCATGTGGGCGTGTTCAATGGCCCGAATCGCCCCAGCCGAGTGGCCAAATTCTTGGATGTGCTGGGCAAGGTTGATTACCTCGCTGCTCTGGGTATCAATGCGGTGCTGCTGCTCCCGATTGTGGAGGTCGCGAGCGGACGAAGTCTGGGGTACGAGGGATTCGACATCTTTGCGCCAGAAATGGACTATGGCGTGGCGCCGGGGCCGGAGCTGCAAGGTTACTTGGGGTTTGTGAATGGGTTGCGCGCTCGGTTCGGCATGGCGGCGATCGCCGAAGACGAGCTCGCTCCCCTTGGAAACCAGGTCAAAGCCGTCATAGAACTTTTCCACCTCCACGGCGTGGCGGTGTTGCTCGACGTGGTGTACAACCACGCTGGCGGGCAGATGAAGGGACAGGACGAAAGCATCTGGTTCTTCGATCGCGTGGCCGGCACCTCCAATAACGACAGCCTGTATTTCACCGACCAGGATCACGCTGGACCAGTTTGGGCTATTTGGAAGAGCGAGGTGCGGCAATTCCTCATCAACAACGCCGTGTTCTTCTTGGAGGAGTATCACGTTGATGGATTTCGCTACGATCAGGTGAGCGTGATCGTACAAAGCAGTGCAAACGATGGTTGGCGTTTCTGTCAAGATCTCACAAATACTACGCGGTATATTAAGCCCAACGCCATCAACATCGCCGAGTACTGGAGCGTCGACCCGTATGTGGTCCGTTCTCCTGTGCACGGCGGTGCTGGATTCGACGCTTGCTGGCACGACGGGCTTCGGCAAAGACTGAGGGACGCGGTCTCCGTCGCCTCGGCCGGCGGGAACGCACATGTGAATTTGCAAGAGGTGGCACGCAACCTTTGGGCGCCGAATTTTCTCAACGCTTGGCGCGCGGTGCAGTACGTGGAGAGTCACGACGAGGTGTATCGCGACCGCGGCCAGCGCATTCCACGGCTGTCGGATGGCGGCAATTCACGTTCGTGGTACGCGCGCAGTCGTTCACGTGTTGTGGCCGCCGTTCTCATGTTGGCGCCCGGTATTCCCATGATCTTCATGGGCCAGTCATTCCTAGAGGACAAACAGTGGGCTGACGATGCTGGGAGTCATCCGGACTTGCTGCTTTGGTGGGACGGACTTGACTTCGGGAAAGATGCAAATATGGGGCGCTTTCACCGGTTTATGGAGGAGCTGATTCGGCTGCGTCGTGCGGAGCCCGCATTGCGAAGCGAGACGCTGAGCGTACTGCACGTGCATAATGATAACCGCATCCTCGTCTTCCAGCGCTGGCTACCAGGAGAAGGGCGGGATGTGGTGGTCGTAGCCAGTTTGAACGACAATACTTTTGCAAATTACGAGCTGCCGTGGCCGGGTATTGGTAGGTGGCGCGAAATTTTCAACAGCGACTCGTACGATGATTATCCGGCAAACGGCAACGGCGGAGGCATCGAATCTTACGCGGTGCCGCGCGATGGCCAGCCGGCGACAACCCGCGTTTTTATCCCGTCCAACTCCGTCCTCGTGTTTGCTCGCTAGTCAGGACACAAGTTCGTCACGTGTATGACATCCGACTCTCCCCTCATTAGTATTTGTGCCGATATATTTGTGCCGTCACAAGGGATTGGACGTTTTTCCACGGTCCATTCTACGGTCGCCCGAAATTTTGCTGCAAGCGTGCGCAATTCTGCGAAACGCTGCGCGAATCCGAAATGGCTGAAACACCTAGCGTCAGCAACGGTGCGCAAGCCAGTGAAAACCCGCGCAAAAACTCCTTCTTGAATTACAAATCAGCCGCTCTGAACCAACTGAGCTATGCCGGCGTTCCCATACGAAAGCTGTTTTCAGCGAGTTGTTCAAGAGTTCATCCCTAATAGAATGCTCTACCCCTCAATTCCGGCATACCACTCCTAAATGCTGCCGACAGAAGTGCTGTGAGAGGCGGGCAAAAACATTACGACAAGGGCGCTACTTACGCTGTTGCTCCCCAACTCCACGGCACCCCTCAACTTGTTTCACTAGCGAGCAGGATCGCGCCCTATCAAATTACCCCTACGGAGTAGGACGAGGGTGTGGACTCGGTCGAGGCCGCAGTGTACGCGGAGTCACTACGTGAGGACAATACACTGCCACCACTGTGCCCGTGCCGGGATGGCCCGGATCTCGGCGGTAGCCTGGGTTCGTCCTGACAACAACGATGTCGGGCACATCGCCTGAGATAGTCGATCCCGACTGGCTAATGCTGCTGGAAACGACTACACCCATGTAGGGGGGTACCGTATCCGGCGGTCCTGAGCTGTTGCCCGGCCTGCTCGTCCAAGTGTCGCCGCAGGCGGGCGGATTAGTACTGATGGCCGAGGCGAAACCCTTGAAACTGTCCGGGGCAGGCCCACCACTCAGCACGTTGTCACGGGACCAACTGTGGCCCCAGAACTCGACGGACCCCGTGTCTGTCTCGTCTCCAACCACGAAGGAACCATGATCGAGGAACGCGAAGATAATCGTGGTTGCCGAGGCGGAGGATGGCAAGTAGAAGGCGTCGCCGGCAAAGGTCGCAGTGACAACGCCCGGGCCGGAAGGCTGATTCACCGGGAAGATGTCGCAGGCTGCGACACCCGCACCGTCTGTTACCCCGCTACAACTCTGCGCGGTGGCCCCCGTTCCCAAGGTAAAGACAACAGTGCGGCCAGCGATGGGTACCGTGCCGTCCTCGAGTAGAACACCCGATAGATGCGCTGTGGTGTTATTGGCTATGATTGTATCGCCCGTGTAGCTCAGAGTAGTCTCCTCCTTGGTAATAGTGAATGGTGCGGATGAACTACTCGGCTGGAAGAGGCCAGCGCCCGCAAAGGTCGCGGTCACCGTGTAGGGACCGGGAACTTGATTGAGCGTCAGGTTGCACGAGGCCGCGCCGGTGGCGTCGGTGATACCTGTGCAACTCTGTGCGCCGATGGTGAATGTGATGGTTTGATTGGCCACCCCCGCCGAAGTTCCGCTCAGAGTGAGTACACCGGAAAGAGTGACATCGTCGTGGTAGTCGCCAGTAGTAGCGCCAGTGTAGGTGAGCGTGGTGGGCGTCGAGGTCACCACAAAGGACTGGAAGAAATTCCTGACATTGGTCAGACCGGCGCCCGACGCGAACACTGTGTAAAAACGTCCGAGGACGCAAGCGTTGCCGTTGTAGTCACCATACTTGGGGGCGCCACCTCCAGTTTGGCAGGTTTCCCCCATGGGGCACTGAGTCCCGTCGCCACTAAAATCGCAGGGTATATTTGTGGAGACGCTACATCTGCCTGCATTCTCGGGCTGAACCGAGCAGTTCTCCGAGTCCCAGGTGGAACGGGGCGCGGCCGGCCACAGGTTGCATTGCGGGTCCGAGGTCGTCGAGATCTTGAACTCGTCGTTGTTGGGAACGAGGTTGCCCCCGGAAAGGCCGGCGCTCGCCGCAAAGTAGTCGGTCAAGTCATTGTTCGTTGCCGTGGCAGCTCGCCGGTCGTACCAGGTGACGAAGGCGCTTCCACCTGAGGCACAGGCCCACGGCATGAAGCGGCGTGTCGTGGCGTTCGTGTTGATGGTAACAGCGGCTCTCCAGTTCACACCGCCATCGGTAGAATCCGCCACCAGAGTGTTCTCGTTGTTAGCGGCTGTGTTATTCGCCCATGCGGCATAGACATGGTTCGCGTTGGTGTCGTCCACAGTAACCGTTGGGCTCGAGAGAATGTTGCCGTCGTTGCAGCGGTCAAGTCCGCCAAACCCGTTCATTATCTCGCAGCCGGCGAAGTCGGTGAATCCGCTGACTGTGAACGGAAAGCCGCCAGGAGCCCTCGTCATCTGCGTTCCCGAAGTGGTGCAGGCATTGAACTTGTCGATCCTGATGTTCCCACCGTTTCGGTATATCACGTAGAGAAACCCGTCCTGCCCCACGGTGACTCTGGGAAAGTCAGAGCCGCCCTCGAGAGCGAGCCGGGGCGCCCAGGTCGCCGTGCTATCAGGCGAGCAGGTGACATTGGCGCTCCCGCTCAGATCTCTAAAGGCCATATAAACGCTGTCACCTCCGACGCCCGGATTGACTCTGTCAGCGCCGATGTGTTCCTGGTCGGAGCTACAAGCTCCCGTGCCCGAGTTGGGACACACCACGGCGTTAACTAGAGCGCCGAAGGTCTGGCCGTTGGTCGTCGAGGCGGCTATCTCGACACAGTTGCTGTTGGCCGGACAAGGGGCGGCACAACTGCCTCCGAAACATGCCAGTGCTGCGTGGTAAAAGTTCCCGCTCTGCCCGAACGCGAGTGAGCTATCGCCGTCGTTGACAGGGAGATTGCCATTGAACGGGAAGGTCTGACCACCGTCGTTAGACGTGACGAACCCACTTTGCTTGGCGACCACAATGTTGGTGCCATTGTTGGAGACTGCGATCTCAAGTTCGCCGTTATTCCCAAGGTTGTTAAGCTGCACCGGCGGGAAGATGGGCGCGCTGGCACTGGCGGCTTTAGCATTGGAGGAAGGCTTGGTGGCCGCTTCTGGGGGGGCAACACGAGCGTGCGGAGAGTCACGGCGCCCCGGCAAGCTCTGGAGTTTGTTCAGTTCCTGCTGGACTTGCGCTGGGTTACCAGCTGACTGAAACATGAGGCTCTGGCCAATAGCGAGCACCAAGTCCTTTAGCTGCTGGTCAGCGTTGGACGGCAGATCGCCCTCAAGGCGGACCAGCAGGTTATCTGCCGCGACCGCGGTTGTGATTTGCACCATGTTACGATCCGGGAAAACAGGGGCGTTGCCTGGTTGAGGCCTCTTGACGAGCTGGACGCGCTGCAAGGCTGGCCAGCCACCGATAGCGAGGAAGGTTGGGGGCTGACTGGATTCCTTCGCATACTCTGCGAGTTGGCTCACCGCATCGGCATGATCAGTCCTCTCCAAGTAGCCGATCACCACTCGAACGGTCGGCTTGGTAGTCTCCTGATGGCCAGCAGGCACGTTTAGGATCACCCATGAGTTCAGAGTCGGCTGCCCCACCGACCAATTCTCCGGGAACCGCAGGGTGATACCCTTGGCCCCAATACTTACAGTTTTCGTAAGCATCTTGCTTGCCTGCGCAGGCTGACCCTGACCGATGAGCGTCTTGACTGGCACTACAGCCGCTAATGCCAAAACCACGCCAATGCTAAGGAATATGTTCGCAACGATTTTTCTTTTCATAAGATATCCTTCTTTTCCACTTGTTCGCGAAATTTTGCGCCACGTTGCAGAACAACGCGCTTCGCTGCATGAATCTGTTAGTTGCAGGCAATCCGGTGGAGCGGGACCTGTCCATAACGGTTTGTTCTTCTTGGCAAAACCTCGCTCGAGAAAGCGAGTCGCTTGGCTTTACGTGCGGCGGGCTAGACGGGAGGGGTTTTGGAGTTGACGGAATGGTGCGCAGGTTGCCTTTCGCTAGTCAAGAGAAAATCAATGTCGTCCAATGCGGGCGAACGTGTGTGATTGGGCCTAACAGTTAGACACAGATTGAGAGGACTGAACTTTTCACGGTCGCTTCTACGGTCTGAGGAATTTTCCCCGCAAAGCGGCGCAATTCTGTGCAATGCGCTGCAAACGTTATTCGTTAGGCTTACCTATAATTCGCAATGCTGTGCAACAGGGCGAAAACGTGCGCAATTCGTTAGGCTCGAATTACAAATCAGCTGCTCCACCATTTACCGCGATTTGCGCTGTGGTTCGCGCGCCAAGCTTTTCGGACAAATTCGGACACTCGAACTGCGTTATTCTGCGCGATTCGTGCAAAGCGCTCATTTTCACAGAGCGCAGTTAACACGCTGATGAACGCAAGTTTGCGACGCAATCGCGCAGATTAGCGAAATCTCAAAAGTGGGTTCGAATCCCGTTAGGGTCGCAATTCGACTCGGTCCTCGCTCATGACTGCGCTTCTCGCAGCAGAGTCTCGGATACATTGCAATAGGGACGAAAGGACCGCGCCGAATGATCCTGAGCGAGCGCAGCGAGTCGAACGGCACGAAGACGTGAAAACCACTTCAAGGGATGGACGCGAGCAAAAGAAAAGAAACGCTCATCGCAGGGACTTGGACATCCTGAAGAAACTTAGCCGCTGCAAATCAGGACTTGAATCCCGATAGGGCGGCCAATCTTTTGCCTCTAATTGGTTAGGCAGCCGCGTTGAATAGGGGAAGGTTCCCCTGATGCGGCCAATTTCTCCCGGCAATCCATGGGTGATGCTCGCGATCACCGGCGCTCTGCTCCTGTCGGTGGCAATGCTCGTGGATCTCAACCCGGTGGTGGATCAGAATTTTTTCTTTTCGACGAATGATCCGGGAATCCAGCAAACCAAAAAGATCGAGCAACGTTTTCCGTCGCAACCAGAAGTGATTCTGGCGGTGTCGTCGCGCGACATTTCTTCGCCGCGATATCTCGAACGAATTCAGAAACTCACACAGCGTGTCCACAACATTGGCGGCGTAAGCGCGGTTAAGAGTCTGGCCGAAGGACCAAAAAGTTTTGAGGATGCGTTGAAGAGCCCGTTCTGGAGCCGGTTGCTGATCGCGCACGACCGAAAGTCCAGCAACGTGATCATTTTCATGAAAGGCAGGCATACCGAAAAGCCGATTCAGCGATTAGAGCAGATCGTGCATGAGATGGATGCGCGAGATTTTCGGATTCACATCGCCGGTCCACCCTATGTCGTGGAAATGATCAGACGCAGTCTCGCACACGATTTCCGTTACTTCAGTCTCACAGCAGTCGCGTTGTTTGGTCTGACGATGGTCGCGCTGTTCCGGTCCCTCCGGCTGGTTGTAGGAATGCTATGCACATGCACCAGCGCCGTTTTGTTGACCTTGCTTCTGCAATCGATCCTTGGTCACAAAATCGGCATTCTGACGGCTAACCTCGGCACGATCGTGTTCGTGATTGCGTTGTCACACCTGGTTTACATGACGTTCAACTGGCAGATGCTCGCTGATCGCGCGCACCGCATGGGTAAGGAAACTCCGAATCTCGCGACAGCGGCACGAACAATGACTTTTCCGCCCTCGTTTTGGTCGATGCTCTGCGCATCGTTAGGTTTCGCGAGCTTGCTAATCGTTCAGGCAAAGCCGTTACGCGAGCTAGGATTTGGCGGCGTGCTCGGCACGGTTGTGGCATTCATTTGTGCTTATCTGATGTATCCGGCATTTCTGCGCTGGGCCGTGCCGCACAAAAGCAAAATCGTGGAGGCGGAACCTACTCGTGCATTTTGGTCGCGGCGCTTTGCTCTGTTCTCGTTAGGCATCATCCTGGTCAGCATTGGATTGGGATTCGGCTTGGTAAAGGTGAACACCGACCCGAGTCTTCTCGATTATTTCAAGCCGAAGCAGGAATTACGTGACGGCTTGGAATTCGTAGATCGCACCGGAGGCTGCAACCCGCTCACCCTCGTCGCGTCCGCGGCAAACGGCAGCCATCTGAACACGGACGAGGCTTACAAGAAGATGTGGACGTTGCATGGCGCCTTGGAAAGACAGAAAGACGTTGGGACTGTGATTTCCCTGCCGACGCTCCTAGCAGAAGGCGATCGCACACCATTTTCGTTTCTCATCAGCTACGAAAAAATGATGGAGATCATGGCGCAGCCGAAGTACGCGCGCGTCTCTAAGAGTTTTGTGACGGATGATCGAAAGGAAGCGGTTTTCATGCTCCGGATGATTGAGGCTCGCCGGACGAAATACCGCGTCGATGTCGTGAACGATCTTCGCTCTGTCTGCCGCGGGTACGGGTTCAAAGCTGACCTTGTCGGCGGCATTTATTACCTGCAAGGGCGACTCGCCAAACTTGTCGCCGAAAGTCTGGTGACAGGTCTGTTCTGGTTGAATTTGCTGTTTGTCGTGATCGCGTGGGTCGTTGCGAGATCTGTCCGAGGCGCGTTCGCAATGATTGCGAGTCTAACTCTCGTGCCACTGTCTATGCTCGGTGGCATCGGGTGGTTCCATGTGCCGGTGGACATCATTTCCGCACCGGCCACAAATGTTTGCATCGGCATTGCGATTGATTCGATGATTCATCTGGTGTTCGGCGTCCGCCGCGCGCAACGCGACGGTAAGAAAGGGTGGGACGCGTGGGCGAGCGGACGCGAAGAGCAATGGCGCGGAATCGTCTATTCCGATGTGGTCATCGCCGCAGGATTTGCCATTTTCGTGCTATCGGATTTTCCACCGACGCAGCGTTTCGGCCTCGTAGTTCTTGCTGGATGTGTCATCGATATCCTAGCAAATCTTTTCGTTCTGCCGCTGCTCGGCGGAGCTCCATTGAAAAAGCGCGTTTGAGGCCGGGACTCCGAGGAGTCGCGCAAAGGCTTCACGTGCGCGCGAGAGAGGGCAAGCTGATGTCGGCGACGCTTTCGCAAACATTCTCCAACGCGAGGGCCGTTGAGGTCAGGCATCGGCCCGGGTGCAACGGCAGGTTCCCCGATCCTAAGCGGTTCGCCATCACGCTGAACAACTTCATCGGAACCGGATCACACCTTCTTAATTTTTCGGATGTGCTTACCAATTGCGAAAATCGGGCGCGAATTCGTGCGTCTCGATTGCAGTGCCGGATTCGTCAAACACGCGAATAATCGGCCGATGCGACCGGGAGTGAGAGTGGTACTTCGCGTACGCGACCGCCTTGCGGACTGCGTCGGGTCCTGCATACCAGATCGGGCCGCGTCGCAGCCGATCGCTGATTAAATCAAAGCCGTCCCCGTCCTCGCGGGGACGGATCTCGTAAACGTCCCGGGTGGGGGCGGGCGATATTTCCATTCGGCGGTTTCCGTTTCCCCAAAGCTTGTATGACGCGGCCCCGACCAACCCAAGCCTGTCCTGTTCCGTACGCATGCCTTTCATGTCGACCACAATCCAATCCTGTGAAGGCAAACAAAAGAAACATTTCCGTTACTTTCCGGACCGGGCTGCCCACCGCCAGGATTATGTGGGAATAAGTTCGCGTTTATGCAGCGTGCGATTGATTTAAGAATCGATTTTGCGTTTATGATAGAGCTGGCAACGTGATCGAAACGCATTAGCAAATAGCGAGTCCGCTTGTCATGGCTCTCAACTCTCTTCAATTTAACTTCACGAATAAAGTCGCGATCGTTACCGGTGGCGCTACTGGAATCGGACGCGCGACATCGCTTCTTTTTGCACGCCATGGCGCCAGAGTGGTAATTGGAGACGTAAATCCCGAGGGGGCTAAAACCGCCGAATTGATCAAGAGCGATGGGGGCGAGGCTCTCTTTGTCAAAACAGACGTCCGCGAAGCCGAGCAGGTCCAAAATCTGATCGCGACCACCGTGAAGACATACGGCGCATTACATTATGCGTTCAACAACGCCGGAATTCTTCCTGGGGCAGCGCCGTTGGCTGAGCTTGAAGAGGCAAGCTTTGATGAAGTGATTGCCGTCGATCTGAAGGGCGTGTTTCTTTGCATGAAGTACGAGATTCGGCACATGCTCAAGTCCGGTGGCGGTGTGATCGTGAACAACGCGTCGATTGCCGGCATGATTGCGGATCCAGGCATAACCCCCTACGTGGCGGCAAAACATGCTGTGATCGGATTATCCAAAGCGGCGGCACTCGAGTACGCGAGACAGAAGATCCGGATTAATGCGCTCGCTCCAGGGTTAGTGGAGACCGGAATGACCAAACAGTGGTTTGACGATCCTTCTATCCGCGGGACGCTGATGGCGAATTCTCCGATGGGTCGCGCGGCGCAACCCGAGGAGGTTGCCGGGATGGTACTGTTTTTGTGTTCGGATTTTGCGTCGTTCGCCACCGGTCAAGTTTTCGTGGTTGATGGCGGATATACCGCGCGATAAGCGCAAACGCTGCTGGCAAACTTTCACATTTGGTTCGGTAACGATTAGAACCGCCTCAGTGTCGCTTCCCTTACTTTGCTCGACCGTCTTCGACTCGCACGAACGGATGCTCGAATGAACAGTAAAAGAACAGGCCCCAATCGGGTGAATCGGAGGTGAGCCCGATAGGCAGGCCCAGACCAACGACCAATTGCGCATCATTCGGCAGATTGAACGCGTAACGCGCGCCAGGAGAAATAAGTGCAGTCGTAGAGTGGTTCACAGTCGCCTCAGGTGAGAGAACGCCTTCGGCGATATCGTCGTTCCATCCTGCGACTGTTTCGAGCATGAGATTCAGGTCGCGGCTCACGGCGAAGATAGCGCTGGCGCCAAGATTGTAATTCATGAGGTCGTGATTTCGCGCATTAGGAAATACCGATGCGCCGGCGTTAAAATGTAGCGTCCAGCGGTCGCTCACGATCTTGCTGAAAGGCAGATTGGTCTCGTAACCCACGCTGCCGACGCCCAGTCCCTTATCGGGATCGCCAGTCGGAAGGACTAGAGAGAAACGTGGCGCGAAAGCTGGAATACGTTCGTTTTCTGTCAGCGCCTGCAGGCGATAATTGAGCCGCATATCTTCCATGCCATTGTCGTCTTCCGTGAAGGCGTACGGAATGGTGTAAGAGAACTGATGCGTCTGACTGAAGACCGGCCACTCTTGGGTGAAACTCGGGGTGATCTCACGCGAGCCGTTGATGAAATTGATCGGAACATTCAGGATGTGCTGCACCACACCAGGCGGCTGGTTATAAGCTTCTTCAATGAAAAACGAGTTGTCCTGGATTCCTTTGGCCAGTGGCTCGGAGGCGATCGAAGTAGCGACCAGCGGCACGGAGCTTGCCACAACCAGAAGACGAGCGATGGCAGCAAAGACGCACGATTTCGATTTTGCACAAAGAGCCGAGAACTGCGGATATTTCATACCAGGCAAGGTTATTCGTTCAATCTTTCCGCTGGAATCGCACAAAGTCGCGAGACATTGAAAGCGGATTCGAATGCGGTTACGGTGGTTTTATTGGCGAGCGCTTGAAATTACCCAGGGTGGTAGTTGGTTTACCTTGATCAAATCGATGCAGGCCGCGTTTTATCAATCTGAATCTGACCAGCCACATCCGGGGCGGGCGCGCTTGATCATCAAAGCGCATCCGGAAGTCCGGCAATTGATGGTGCGCAATCCGTGGACGGCGCTCATCGCCGTCTCAATCATGGTCATGCAAACAGCCATCGCGTATGGAATGGGAAGGCTTGGGTTCGGTTACTGGTGGCTGAGTCTTCTCATCGCGTATTGTGTTGGCGCATTCGCGAATCACGCGAATTACGTCATCATTCACGACGCAACTCACAATCTGATTTTCCGGAACAAAAGATGGAACAAGATGGTGGCCATCATCGCCGATCTTCCCAACCTTACGCCCGGAGCGATGGGGTTTCGTGTCTATCATTTGAAGCATCATTCGCATCAGGGCGATTACGAATATGACGCGGACCTGGCGAACCACTGGGAAGCGCGCCTGGTCGGTAATAGATGGTATCGCAAGGCAATTTGGCTCATGCTCTTTCCCTTTTTTCAGCTAACGCGCCCGCCGCGTTTAAAAGCGATCAAGATGTGGGACCGCTGGTTCTTTATCAATTTTGCGTGTGCGGTGCTCTACGACGCGGCAGTCATTTATTTTTGCGGTTGGCCCGGATTTTTTTATCTCGTGTTTGCATTTTTCTTTTCAATTGGATTACATCCGGTCGGTGCTCGCTGGATTCAGGAGCATTACACTTACGATTTCGACCAGGAAACGTTCAGCTATTACGGGCCTATCAATCGTGTTGCGCTAAACATGGGTTATCACAACGAGCACCACGATTTGCCCTCGATCCCGTGGAACAACCTGCCGAGACTGCGCGCAATGGCGCCGGAGTTTTACGGCAATCTGAAATATCATTCGTCCTGGAGCCGGTTGTTGTTTCAGTTCGTTTTTGACAGGCGATACAGTCTCTATTCGCGGGTTGAACGAATAAAAGAAAAGACGGACTCACAACGGGTCACGAACTCCACAGCCAACCACGCTGGCAGTCTTGATCTGAGTGCGAGGGCCATTAGTTTTTAACAATGGCGGATCGATTGTACGTCTCGAACAAGAACGAAACGGTGCGCATGTTCGAGAGCGATTTCATGGAATTTTTTTCGCGGGTGCATCCGGTGGTTCCGTTGATGCTGTACCTGCCGATCGTTGGCTACATGCTTTACGTCTCTCTGTGGCAACGCCAATTGTCGATTATAGTCGTAACGGCGCTGTTTTTGTTAGGCGTTTTGCTGTGGACGCTGATCGAATATCTCATCCACCGCTACGTATTCCATTACGAACCGAAGACTCGTTGGGGAAAGCAGTTGCACTATGTGATCCACGGCGTGCATCACGATTATCCCAACGATGCGCGACGGCTCGTTATGCCGCCAGTCATAAGTATCCCGCTAGCGTTTCTTTTCTATGGCCTGTTTTTTCTAATTTTTTGGAGCCTGACGCCGTCCGTGTTTGCTGGTTTGGTTTTCGGTTATATCTGCTATGACATGCTCCATTACGCAACGCACCATCTCGCCATGAAACGCGGCGCGTGGCTCTGGCTGAAGCAGTATCATCTCCGCCATCATTTCAAGGACGATCACGTTGGATACGGCATCAGCTCGCCGCTTTGGGATTACGTTTTTGGAACGACGCGGAAGTAGCGCGCCTCAGCCCTTGTAGTCGCGTTACATACTGCCCGAGAGGTAGGGACGCCGCCGCTGCCCCGAAAGCTTTCGTGGGTCGGCGCGGCCGACTGACGCTGCCTACTAAACTCTTGTCTGAAATCCGAAACCCGCTAGATTGGCTGCCCCGACACGGAACCGCTGCGGCGGAGAATTTCGTAAGGAATCTGTGAAACATAAAAACTCTCAATTTTGCCGGGGCGCGCCGTCCGTTGGGGGGGCAGCGAGCGAAAGGCAGTGTACCATTTGATGAACAACGACCCGGCAAAACTCAGTCTGAGCAATTTCCTGGCACATGAAACGAGTGATCCGCTCGAGCCGCCGCCCAGATTCACGCATTGGATGCAACAAGCCACGTTCGCGGTGGAACTTTATGAACCGGAGCTGCTCGCCAGTGCCGATGCGCGCACGACAATCGATTACAACGGCCGGCCGCGCTCGGTGATCAATCTTTGTTCCTACAATTATCTCGGCCTAGCAAATCATCCCGAAGTCATTGCCGCAGCGCAGGAAGCGTTGAAGACGCACGGTCTCGGCGCATGCGGTTCGCCGATGCTTTCCGGCATGACGGACCTGCACCGCGAGCTTGAGAGGCAGGTTGCAAAGTTTGTCGGGCGCGAAGACGCCATGCTTTTTAACAGCGGATTTGGCGGTGCGCTTGGAACCATCTCCGGTTTGCTGCGCAAGAACGATGTAGCGATCCTGGATAATCGCTCGCATTTGAGTTTGCGCGACGGCGCGGCGCTTTCGCGATGTCGCGCGGACAAATTCGAGCACAACGATCCGGCATCGCTCGATAAGGCGCTCGCGCGCAAACAGGGTCACCGCCAACTCGTGGTGATGGAAGGAATTTATTCCATGGATGGCGATTTCGGGAACCTGCCGGCGCTGCTCGATATTGCAGAGTCGCACGGCGCGCGTGTTTTTGTCGATGAAGCGCACTCGATGCTTGCATGCGGCGAGAACGGTCGCGGCGCCGCGGAAAAATTCGGTGTGGAAGATCGCATACCGCTTGTGTACGGCACATTTTCAAAAGCTTTTGGCGCGCTGGGCGGATTTGTGGCCGGCTCGAAGGAGACCCTTCGCTACCTGCGTTTTTACGCGCACCCGTATGTTTATTCGTGCGCTTTGCCGCCCGTGGTGGTGGCGGCGACTTTGAAAGCGCTGGAAATCGGAACGCGCGAGCCGGAGTTGCGGACAAAACTTTGGGAGAACGCCGATTATTTTCACGCGCAATTGCGCAACGTTGGCATCGATACCGGAATGTCGACAACGTACATCATGCCCTTGGTGATCGGCGACCGGGAACGCATGTACCGGTTAGGCCACGAATTGCGACGACGCGGTTTGTGGGTCGCGCCGGTGGATTACCCAGCGGTGCCGGAAAATAAGATTTGTTTTCGCGCCTGCGTGACTGCCAAACATACCCGCGCCGATCTCGATGAAGCGCTCAACATTCTCGATGACACCCTCAAAGCGGATTCGAAAATCAAAGCGACCACGTTCCGGTTGCGCTGCAAAATGTCTGAGCTGGCGGTGAGGATGAGTTCTTAATGCCGGCACAGGTTGTTCACACGGCGGCCCCCAAGATCGAATCGACTTTCAAAGCGCGCGAAGTCGAGGGCGTTTTCGATCTTTATTTCTACAGGCCAATAGGGTTTTGGCTGGCCCAGTCGTTTGCGCGCCTCAAGATGACGCCGGCGGGCGTGAGCTTGCTGGCCGGGATCTTTGGCGTCGTCGCGGGGCACCTTTATTACTATCGCGACCTAAGCATCAACGTTGCCGGGATGGTGCTCCATGTCTGCGCAAATACACTCGATAACGCGGACGGGCAGCTCGCGCGCATGACGCATCGGGAAAGCCGCGCGGGCCGTATCATTGACAGCATTGCCGACCACCTTGTCTTCGTCAGCGTTTACTTGCATTTGACTCTCCGTTATCTGTTCGAAGGCTCGTCGCCAGCGATCTGTCTTCTCGCGCTCGGAGCGGGGGTCAGTCATGCATTGCAAGGAGCAGCCGCTGATTATTATCGGAGCACTTATCTTTACTTTGTAACGACGAGAGCGGGGACGGACTTGGATTCCTCGTCTGGACTGCGATCGGATTACCGAAAATTGACCTGGCGTCACACACCGTGGCAGAAGCTTCTGCTTGCGTTGTATCTGAACTTTACTCGCCAGCAGGAAATGCTGGCACCACGCCTGAAAATGTTGCGTGATGTCGTCGGTCAATTGTTTCACGGTGAAATTCCTGACTGGCTAAGAGCGCGTTATCGAAATCTGGCCCGTCCAATGCTCAAATGGTGGGGACTGTTGATGACGAACGTCCGGATGCTGGTTCTGTTTGCCCTTCTGTTCATCAGCCAACCAATTTATTACTTCTGGTTCGAGCTGATCCCACTCAATTTGCTCTTCGTTTACCTTCTGTTTCGCCAGGAAAAAATGGCCGGATCGCTGCTGAAAACCGCCGAGATCGCGCAAAATTCGGCATAGCTATTTTTCGGCGTGTCGAACATTGAGATTTCAGAGGTCAGCTCGCGCCGGGAGCGTGGTGCGTTTATTAAGTTTCCGTGGAAAATTTACGCAAATGACCCCGCCTGGGTACCGCCGCTAATAATCGAACGCAAAGAGTTCCTCAATCGTAAACGACATCCGTTCTACAGACATGGCGACGCCGCGTTATTTTTGGCCCGGAAAAACGGCGAGATCGTTGGCCGAATCATGGCGAGCGACGATCCGAACTACAATGCGCTGCACCAGTCGAATGTCGGCTGCTTCGGTTTGTTTGAGTGCATTAACGATCGCGACGTAGCCGCAGCGCTCTTCGAACGCGCGGCGAGTTGGCTTCGCAAAAAAGGGCGCACGGAAATCATGGGGCCGATCGACTACTCAACGAACTATGTCTGCGGTCTTTTGATTGATGGGTTTCAGTTTCCTCCAACGATACTGACCGCACATAACCCGCCGTACTATCGGGACCTGATCGAGAGCTGTGGTTTTACAAAAGCGAAGGATTGGTACGCGTGGTGGTTCGCTGATCCGGCAAAAGCCGCGGCGCGTTTGCGACCACTGGGCGAACGTTTTCGAAAGCGTTTGGCCGTCACGATCCGGGCTGGAAATCTCAAGAATATTCGCGAGGAAAGCAGGCGGCTCCGTCAGATTTATAATCAAGCGTGGAAAAACAACTGGGGTTTTGTACCGTTTACGGAAGCGGAGATGGAGTTTATGACGCACGAGCTCAAGCAGCTCGTCGTCCCGGAGTTCACGCTCATTGCGGAAGTTGGCGACGAGCCGGCCGGCTTCATCCTATGTGTGCCAGACATCAACGTCGCTCTGCGCCATATCAATGGCCGGCTTACGACTTTTGGATTGCCAATCGGGCTTCTAAAACTCCTTTATTACAAGAGCCGCACCCGGACGGCGCGGCTTATCGCGCTTGGTGTGATCGAAAAATATCGCCGCGCGGGTATTGCCGAAATGCTTGTGCTGCGAATTGTCGAAGACGCAATGATCAGACGTGGATTCACTGGAGAACTCAGTCTCACGCTTGAAGATAATTTCAGGATCAATCGTTTTCTCGAAGCGATCGGGGCGCACCGCTACAAAACCTATCGCATTTTCAAGAGGACGATGACCTAATGAGCAAACCTCAAGATGGTTTCGTTTCACGATTTCTGAATCGGCCGGTTTCGCGCCGACTGACGAGTGTTCTGCTCAAGTTTCCGATTCATCCCAGCGGATGGACAATATCGATCTTTGTTTTGCCGCTAATCGCAGGCGCATTCCTGGTGCGCGGCGGTTATGCCAACTTCGTCATTGGCGCGGCTATTTTTCAGGCGTTCAGTATTCTTGATGGTTGCGACGGTGAAATTGCGCGCGCCAAAAATTTGGAATCGAAGTTCGGGGAACGTTTGGATAACTTCTGCGATTTTCTTGCAAGCGTTATCTACGTTCTCGCGCTTGGGTGGGGGCTTCATCATTCAGTTGAAGGAATCGTCTGCGCCAGCTTCATTACGGCTAACGAATGGCTTCTGCGAGGTGGCAAGGGCAAAAAGTCGTTTGCGTCGTCAATCTTGCATGAGTCGTTTTACGCGAGGCACCACGGAATGATCGGACATTCCGGTTTGCTCAATCTTGGAGAGCGATTTGTGTGGTGGCTTTTTCAGCTGACTAAGCGGGACATGGCTATCTTCGTTTTTCTCATTCTTGCGTTACTCGGCCTTGCTGACTGGATCTTGCATCTATGGACGATTGTTGCCGGCGCGACCTTGGTTCTTAGCGCAATTGCCGCGAGTAGGTCCGGCATTGGCCGCGGTCATGTCGTTACGCGCGAGCCGGGATCGTAAGCCGGCTCTCAGCCAGGATCACGCATTCATACGCTATCTCAGGTCAGCGCTTTGCTTCGAAAGCCTTCCGGGTTTGGCCATTTGTCTTTCTGCACATCGCAGCATCTGCGGAGTGTCGACATCCTGCCACCAGCCCTCGCCTATATCTATGGCACGGATTTTATTATCGTCGGCCATCAACCGAACTCCATCGGCCAGGCTGCAATCGCTGCTGCAGCTACGGGACTTCGCTTGTCTGAGATAGTTGAAGATTTCGAGTGGGCAAACAAACAGGCCGATATCAATCGCATTGTAATCGCGTAGGTTTTTCCCGATGTGGGTGATCCGGCCTCCTCGCGTTCGGACTTTCATCGCGTCTTCCAAATCGAAAATGGAATCGAGTTTCCGGTCGACCGCGATGTTAAGAAGATCAGGGTGTGACGAATCAATGAGACGATCGACTAGCGCATTCTCGAAAAGATGATCGCTCATCGTCAAAAGAAACGGTGTGGCTACGCAGTCGGCCGCCGCGAGCAAGGAAATGCCATTTTGCTTTTGCCAATCGCGGTTTTCGATGAAGGACGCGCTGAGGCCTGACGGAATTAGCGGTGTCACTCGTGCGATCATGCGCTTGCTTTCGTAGCCGACAACGAAGTTGAGGGTTTTGATCCCCGCAGTGATCAGCAGATCCAACGTGTACGAAATCAACGGACGGCCAAGCACCGGGACGAAAGGCTTCAGGAAAGTTTTGTCCGACCCGCGCAAGCGCGACCCTTCGCCGGCCATCAGGATTACTGCTTCTGAAGGCCGGGTCATATTCGGGAACAACTCAGTGCCCGAGCAGAAACAGGAATAAGAGTCATATGTCGTAGTATCTTTTGAGGCCCCACAGCCGGACGCGTTGTGGAAGAAATCTGAAAATTAGGGGAGCCATTTTTGATTGAAACAGATCGCCAACGGTTATCCGCGGGGGTGGACGATCTGCATCGATTAATTTGAGAACATGCCGGGTGACAAGGTCCGGTGGCGGCGCTTTTTTCATGTTGCGCTCGACCACTTCCCATGTTCTGGCGACTTTTGCGTCGTAGCGTCGATCCGCCATGGTACTCTTAATCACGCCTTCGTTAAATTCGGTGCAAATATCGCCCGGCTGAAGATCGACAACGTACACGCGGGAATTACCAAGCTCGAGCTGGACTGACATGGTGAAGGACGCCAGGGCCGCTTTCGCGGCGTTGTAAGCCGCCATGAACGGCACTGGAAGCCGGGAAGCTAACGAAGTGACGTTAATGATCAAACCTTCGCCACGTGCCTGCATATGGTGCAGCGCGAGTTGCATCAACTGGATTTGGCCGAAAACGAGAACTTGAAACTGGCTCGCAATCGTTTCCGTGGAAAGAAGCTCGGCAGCGCCAAAATGCCCGGCCCCGGCATTGTTGATCAAAACATCGAAGTAGCCCGCTTCGGTGAGGGCAGCGTTGAACGCCTCTTCGATGGAAAGCGGATCTGTCAGATCGAGACGGACGGCATGCCATCGGGGCATTTTTGGTATGCGATCCAAATTGCGTGATGTACCCCAAACCTCATGCCCCTGCGTCACGAGCGACTTAGCAATGGCAAGGCCGATGCCGGAGCTTGCACCTGTGACAAAAACTCGTTTCACGATTTGGAAAATGGTTTCGCGTCGCGGAAGGCATTCCGTGTTGCTACCGCATTGATTCCTATTTTAACTATCGCTTCGATGCAAGAATGTCCTGCACAGCAGTGCCATTATTGTGCGAGTCGTGTGAAAGGCTCGCCAGGCTTTAAGATGTCGACCTTGTCTCAATGTTGCCGCTGATTTCGGTTGTTCTTGTTGTCTTGGGCGTGGGCACGCTGGGTCTCAAGCGTCTGTTTCCCGCCGCCAGAAAACATCGGCGACAAGTCCGCTTCATCCGTGAAACTTTGGCAAGTAGCGGGAAACCAGATTGTCGCCGTGTCATTGTTTCACTGTCGACAGTGCCCGACCGGATCAACAATTTGCGGCCGACGATTCGATCCCTTCTAACGCAAACGCGGCCGCCGGATGAGATTGTGCTGGCCATCCCGGAATTTTCGGTTCGCGAGCAGCGGCCTTATATTGTGCCCGATTATCTTTTGCGATTGCCACGCGTGCGTGTTTTGCGTTGCCGCGAGGATTGGGGGCCAGCAACGAAGTTTATCGGTGCGATTCAGGACGAGCTGGCGGCCGGGCGAGAGAATACGTTGATCATGGTCGTAGACGACGATCGGCTTTATCCGCGGGATGCGCTTGAAACTTATCTTTACTACAGCGGCCAATTACCGAATGCGGCGCTTTGCTTTCGCGGCGCCGCCATGCCGTCCAGCTTGGATTGGGACGATGCCAAAATGATTTACGCGAAGGACCTTCGCGAGCCGCGCCCCGTAGCCGTAATCACGGGGTGTGGAAGTTACTTTGTGCGGCCACGGTTCTTTGACCGATCGCTGTGGGATTATTCAGAAGCCCCATCCGTGGCGTTTTACATCGATGACATTTGGATTAGCGCATGGCTCAGCCGCCGCGGCGTGAAACGATATGTTGTTCCGGCATCGGCGATGATGCGCAGCGTGCGTCGGCAGCGACAAACTGTGTCGCTAAACAAGATCCCCGGTCGTCAGAAACTCAACAATGAAACGATCGCGTTTTTTCGTGACGCTTGGGACGTCTTCGCTTCGCCCTAAGGGCGTTCGTCCTTGCGATGGGTATGGTGCTGTAACCATTGAACGCCGAAGACTGCCAAAAAAGCCGAAGCGCTGATGACTTGTCCGGCAATGCCACCCAGAAATGTTCGGCAGAGGAGAGCGGGAATAAACGCGATTCCCGCGGCGACCAGCGGTGGGCGAATATCGCTCCACGAATCTTTCCAGTGAAACACCCATCGCAGCGTTGCGTAGCGTAGGATGCCTTGGACGATATAGGGCAAAAGAATGCCGACGGCCGCGCCCATCGCGCCAAAGCGCGGAATGAGCCAGAGCAAGCCGCCCGCCGCAACCGCGCACGTGATCAAAGAATGCAGAAGATTCAAATGGGGCCGTTGCACCATGATTACGGTCTCGCCTAATGAGACGAACGCGTTGGTAGCACTGGCGAGGGCGACAATGCCGAGCCAAACGCCACCTTGCTGAAATGCAGGACCGTAGATGAGCAGAATTGTCCCGCCCGCCAGAGACAACACCGCTACAAGCGGCAACAAGATCCACAGCATCCACTGGGCAAGACGAGCGTAAGTCGCGGCCGCAGTTTCGTGATCGCCCGTCGCAGTCATACCGGCCACAACCGGCGCGAAAATGGGGTTGAAAGTCTGATTAACTTTTCGCAGGCCGTTCGCCGTGCCGATGACTGCACTGTAGATACCGACGGTTGCAAGCGTCACACCGGGCGCGCGCCCAACGAAGTAGCCGAGCATGAGAAGGTCCAGCCGGGCAATGAAGGCGTTAATCAGCTGATAAACGCTGATTGGGGCAGCATACGCGATTAGCGAGCGTGCTTCGGCGAAAGGCGACACAACGTCCGCGTCCGCTGGAATATTGCGAAACAACGTTGAGGCGAGCGCGACTGCAATCAATCCTGATGCTGCGCTTCCAACGATTGCAGCCACCTCCGGTGAGGATTCTTTGAAGCCGACGGCGAATGCAAGCAGGAATGCGAGTGTTGTCGCAATTGGCTCGGTCATCCCGCGCGAGTAGATGTCGTGCTGCATTACCTTCATCCCCCGCGAAACAGCCGTACTAATGCGATAAAGCGCCAAGCCGGGCATCGCGCAGAGAACCAGTGCTAGGGCCGAAACCATTTGTGACTGGACGTGAAGACGATTGTTAAAAAACCGGAGCCCTATTATCACAAGACCCGCAGTAACGACGGACTGCGCGACTCCCAGGATTACAGCGACTCGAAACAGCGCCCGGCTTCGTGCCCGGTCGCCAACCGCTTCCGAGCGCGCGATAAACGTGGTGATCGCATTGTCGAGGCCGAGCACACCGATCTTGCTGATGATGTCAGTGGTCGACCAGGCAACCGAGTATAAGCCGAGCGCTGCGGGCCCGAGCAGCCGGGCCACGAGAAACGTGAATATCCCCCGGAAATTCGACGCCAACATCGCGATCGTGTTCAAGAACGCACCGCGTTTGAGCTCCACTCCGGTTCGGTCCACGCGTGCCGGCGCGTCGACTACCGGCGGCGCGACGTCGAGCGCAATTTCCGTCTGGGTCATTGCCTTGTCGCGAAGCCGGTCACCAGCTTGCCTAATTTCAAGGTTGGATGGCATGAGAAGGAGCGCCGTGATTCACTTTTCGGCGGAGTACTCTCGATGAAAGGAGTTGACTGAAATCGACAAGGCGTGTCCGGTCAAGGGAGTGTATTGGCGCGGTTATTTTGCGTCGATAAGAGATTGTCGCTACACTCAGGTTCCGTTCCGCCCCAAAGGTATGAGCATTCAAGCGATCAGGTGTGAACCGAAAGGGGCGAAAGCAATCCTCCTATTTTGTAGCAAGAGTTTTCGCGAGGATTGACCATCTTAGGAGGGCCAGAAAATGGATCTCCCGGCCAGCATTCTAACCTTGCAACGCACCGATCGCTGGGTTGGTGCGCCGTTTTGCGCGATTTTAACCCTTTTCAGGAGAATCTTTGAACCCGTTGGGCGGGCAGGACCGCGCCGGGTTCAGCGCATTCTCTTTGTAAAGTTCGCGGAGCAAGGCTCAACCGTTCTCGCCTATCCCGCGATTCTGCGTGCGATCGAAATGGTTGGACGTGAAAATGTCTACTTCGTCGTATTCGAAGATAATCGCTTCATTCTCGACGCGATGGAAATTATTCCCGATGGAAATGTGATAACGATCGCGACAAAGAGTCTTTTTGGACTCGCGACTGGCGCGTTGCGGGCGGTGCTGCAGGTCCGGAAAATCGGTGTCGACGCCGTCGTTGATATGGAATTTCTGACACGTTTCTCCGCGATATTGACGTTTTCGACGGGCGCGAAATCGCGCGTTGGTTTTCATGCTTTTTTTGGCGACGGACCGTACCGCGGCGACTTGATGACGCATCGGCTTTTATACAACCCTCATCTCCACACAAGTCAGATATTCGAAGCCATGGTTGAAGCATTGACCCGCGACCCGGCGGTGCTGCCAACGTTCGACTTTACTCCCTCTGTAAGCCAGCCACTCGCAAGATTTCGGCCCTTGCCGTCTGAAGTTGCTGAAATCAACACCCTGCTACAGCGCGAAAATCCCCGTATCGGTTCTGCGCCACTCCTCCTGCTCAATCCGAACGCGAGCGACTTGCTGCCGCTGAGGCGGTGGCCGCCTCTGCGTTATGTCGAACTTGCGCGGCGGCTGCTCGAACGTTACCCGGAGTTGTTCATTGCATTTACCGGTGCGCCGGCCGAAGCCGCGTCCAATAACCGGCTTGCAGACGAGGTCGGCTCGGATCGGGTCATCCGGCTTGCGGGAAAAACGACTTTGCGGCAATTACTCGCCCTTTACACGCGAAGTGAGATTTTGGTGACGAACGACAGCGGCCCGGCCCATTTTGCCTCGCTGACTCCGATTCGCGTCGTCACGTTGTTCGGGCCGGAGACACCGGCGCTGTTTGCCGTGCGGTCGCCAAACGCGACCGCCCTGTGGGCCGGCATCGCGTGCAGTCCGTGTGTGAACGCCTACAACAACCGGCAATCGGTCTGCCGCGACAATCTTTGCATGCAAGCAATGACAGTTGATGATGTTTTTAAAGAAGTTACGCGCATTTACGATTCTCTTAAGAAGACCACATCCGGAAACTGATCTGCCGAATGATGGATGCGCCAACTCATAGGTCGTGGAAATTTTGCCTTGCCGTGTTTGGGATAATCCTCCTCACGGTTGCAATTCGCGTTCCGTCTCTTTTGCATCCTCAGCCGATTGACAGCGAAGCGATGTATTCGGTGGTGGCGAACGAGATCCTCGACGGAGGTCGGCCGTACGCTGACGCAGTCGAGCGCAAGCCGCCACTTCTCTTCTGGACGTACGCCGCGATATTTGAAGTAGCAGGCAAGTTCAATTGGAAGGCGCTTCATTTCGTCGCACTGTTGTGGACGCTATGCGCAATGGCGGGGCTCTATGTAATCGGCCGCGAGTTGTTCGATCGCAATACTGGTTTGATTGCCGCGCTCTTCTACGGCGTTTTCCAGCCCTTCTGGTCGTGGAAGAACCTCGCATTCGATGCCGAGATGCTAATGAATCTCCCCATCATCTGGGCGTGGGCGATCGCTTTCCGTCGCGGTTCGTCGCGATTGCGACCCGAGCTCTTCGCGGCCGGTGCGCTTCTCGGCGTGGCCTTCCTGTTGAAACAGCCGGCCGCGATAGCAGCGGTCCCGCTTGGCATCTATCTACTACTTCCGAGCTATCGAGCTAGCCGCGGTTTTACGCCAACTAATTCGATCATTCAGGCAGCCATGCTGACGACAGGATTTTTCGCAGCGCTCGGTCTCGTGACGATTGTGCTTTGGAAACAAGGCATCCTCCATGACGCCTTCTACTGGACAATTGCTGATCATGACGTTCCGCACGTTTTTTGGCAGAAGGGGATCGTGAATACGCTGATCTTCATCGGGACCTGTTTACCACTGCTGATTGGGACGACAATGGCGTGCCGGGAAAAGAGTGAGATTTGGAATGGGAAAATGGCGGAACGAACAGCGCTTTTAGGACTGCTCGCTGCTTCAGCTATGGGCGCTGCGGCAGGCGCCCGCTTTTATCCTCATTACTATGTCCAATTGATTCCTCCGTTTGCACTGCTCGCGGCATCCTACTACGCGCGACTTTGGTCCCGGACGATTCCGCCGCCCCATTGGCTTCTGCGACCCAGAGTGACCTACGCGTGGTTAGTTCTAACAGTTATTGCTTTCTCAATCAAGCACTGGACGGGGCTTGCTCCGCGACGGGTCCCATCTGAGGCAGGACAATACTTGTTCACGCATTCGGCCCAATCGGACAGGATTTTCGTCTGGGGTCAAACCCCAGAAATCTATCTAGACGCTCATAGGCGTCCGGCCTGTCGCTACATCACAACCTTCCCGCTCACGGGTTATGTCTTCGGCGGACCGATCCCGGGTTTCGATACTCGCAGCCGAATCTTGTTCGGCGCCTGGACCACTCTCGAGCAAGATTTTGCCAGGCATCCGCCGACCTACATTGTCGATGTTCAGCCCGACCCGAGAAGTGCGCAGTATCCGGTGAAGAACTTCCCGATTCTGGCCAAACTCTTGGCGGAACGATACCAGCCGGTGGCGCACACTGCCGAAGGCGTGATTTACCGGATGCGCTAGGTTTCGTTGCGCTGTATTCAATCGGAAAGCCAGTTGCTCCTAGTGCCAACGAAGGCCGATGATCCGCGGTACCTCGGTGTATTACGGTGGACGCTTTATATATCATAGCGACTTGGTCTTTTGCATGGACCGTTTATCGAGCCTTTCTGAACGTCGAAATTGAACCCAACGAGGGTTGGAATGCGTGCAGCAAAGAATTTTGGCTGGGGCATTGCCTAACGACGCTATAGCCCTCCGTGTGGCCGCCGGAACCCTAACAATCGTGGAGGTTGATCCGCGCACCCACTGGAGCCGAGAGCACATAATGCCATTTTGACTTGCGGACTTGCTAAACTCGCTCCGAGTACCGCAAACAGATAATGAATTTTCACTACTAGCGGGTAGCATCTACCAAGGATACGGACCATGGAGCGAACTCGCTGAACGCGGATGGGAATTTTTTATGGGACTGGCGCCGGGGAATGTCTTCTTGGCTAGTTTGCTGAAACTTATTAGCAAAGGCGCGGAAATGCTTAGCTTCGACATCGGGGAATCCGTGCGCGCATCTGCGGGGAGGATCCGTGCCCAGGACTAGCGTTGGGCTGCTGAGAATCATGTCCTGGCGACCTACGGCGACCACCACAACGCCTGCTTCGTCCAATCGAGGCCGAGCGTTAACACGACGCATAGCCGATTATTTTGGTTTATCCTACCCGCACGAATTCGCTTCTGCGGCTTCGCTTTTCATTGCGCTGATCTTTTTTAGGGTCATTACCGTCACGCACTACAATTTTGGCAGGGATGAGGCGCAACATCTGCACGTCGTTTGGGGCTGGGCTCGCGGTTTTGTTCAGTATCGCGATCTGGCTGATAACCACATGCCCTTGTTTCAGATTCTATGCGCGCCGATTTACAAACTGATCGGCGACCGCGGGACGATTCTTTACTGGATGCGGATCATCCTGCAACCGCTCTACGCTGTTGCCTTCTGGTGCACCTATCGGATCGGATCGCTGCTTTTTTACCGGCGCGCCGGCGTCTGGGCAGCCATTCTAGTGGGACTTTCCTTCGATTATGCCTTTCGTTCGGTTGAATTCCGGACGGACAATCTTTGGGCTCCGCTTTGGCTGTTGTGCATGTCGGTGCTACTCGGTGGCGCGTTGACAGTACGGCGCGCGCTGATCGCAGGTTTCCTCATGGGTCTTTGCTTTGGCGTCTCCATGAAGACATTGCTCCTCCTCATGTCTACCGTGACCGGGGGCTTGATGACTCTGATTTTCGTTGGTCGCGAGCGACTGGGTATCGGTTGGGGTCAAATTCTTGGCGCGTTGACAGCGTTCTTCGCCACCGCGTTTATTGTTCCTGTTACGATTATGGGCGCGTTTGCGCTCTATGGCATTTGGCCGCAGTTCCGCTATTGGGTTTTCGATCACAACGTCGTGCCCGGTTTGAGCAACCATCCCGCATGGTGGGTCATTATCTTTGCTGTCGGATTCCCACTCGTCGCTCTCGAGGCGCGTCGGATTGTGGCCGCGACGCCCGAGGCCGTGGTGGCGGCGCGCCGGAGTTTTGTCTTTGTCACGGCCGGCTTCTTCTTTACCGCGCTCGTTTCCTTTTGGCCCTTTCTGTCGCCGCAGGACTACCTCCCCTTTTATCCGCTCGCCTTTGTCATTTGTACGGGCGCAGTTCTGACGATTTTGGACCGCCGAGCAAAGAATCGGAATATCGCCAAGATCTGGCGCGTCATGCCCGTGCCCGCCCTGTTCGGTGTATGCGAATTATTGGTGGCCTTGTTGGTTCACCCTTTCTGGGAAGACAAGGCGAAATTGGAGAGCGATCTTTTGCGGACCACGCTCAAACTTACTGAGCCGGGTGACTTCGTTTTTGATCGCAGAGGAGAAATGGTTTTCCGGCAGCGTTGTTTTTATCCCATTATTGAGACGTTTACTGAGGAACGGATTCGGCGTGGATTGATGGAAGACAATGCGATCCAGCGTTGCATCGATACACACACGTGTGTCGCCGTTTTGCCAGGCGACATGCCGTCAGGCACGTTCCGCTTCTTCGAACAGAATTATTTGCCGATTGGAAACAGATTGCGGGTGGCAGGTGTGCTGTTGCACCCATCCACGGACGAGAAGCACTTTGATTTTGAAATCGTTATTCCGGCATCGTACAAAATCATCGCGCGCGACGTTGGCACCGTAATGGGTGTGCTCGACGGAGAGCGGTACGAAGGAAAGGCGCGCTTTCTTTCACAGGGCACTCACACATTTGGGCAAACTTCCACCGGACACGACCTCGTGGTCTTCTGGGCGCAAGCCGTTGATCGCCACTTCAGACCGACCGGGTGGTAGTACCTCGCCTGACACTGAATTAAATTGCCACCTCTCTTGCTTTCTCTTCTGTTAACCAGGGTGTCATTTCTAACTTTAACTGCTCCGACGTTCGATATCCGCTCGAGGTTAATGCTGATCGCACCACACCCGGACGATGAAGCGTTGGCTTGTAGCGTCATTCTTCAGAAAGCGGTTTGCGCTGGAGCGGCCATTCGCATTGTCTACGTCACAGATGGGGATGACAATCCCTGGCCACAGCGAGCGGTCGAAAGAAGATGGCGCTTGAGTGCGTCGGATCGAAAACGCTGGGGAAAATTGCGGCGCTCGGAAGCGTTGGCAGCGTTGCGCGTCCTCAGTATCCACCCTTCGGACGTTCAGTTCCTTGCCCTGCCAGACCAGGGCCTGACAGATCTCCTGTTGCGTGATTGCAACAGCGCTCTCACGCGACTCATTCAAGTGATCGACGATTGGGCGCCCACAGACATCCTTGCGCCTTCACTCTCCGACATTCACCCAGACCACAACGCCGTTGCCGTGATGATGCGGCTCATCTTCGCCGACTTTTTGGCACCGCGAATATCGCAGTGGAATTATTTGGTGCACGGCCGCAGCCCCGCGTTCTTCGACAGTGCCGTGGAATTATCATTCTCCCAATCAGAGATCGCCAAAAAACGCGAAGCAATTTGCTGCCATCAAACGCAAATCAAACTGTCGAGGCGACGTTTTCTTAGATACGCTACGCGCCCGGAACGTTTTCTTCGCGTCGAACGCGAGAGTGCTGTCTGGTGCGATGGCGCCGTTCATTCCGTTTCTCGAACACGCGACAACCTCAATGTCGATTTTCGCTTTACGGCCGATCCGTTTCGTATGCAGAAGGGCAAGTTTTTCATTTTGGGTCGCGACTCCATTAGGCGAACACGTGCGTGCCAGATCCGTCTTCCCGGCTGCTCGGCGGATGTTGAAATGTTGGATTGCGCGACGAATCACAGCATTGGCATCGCCCGTTACCGGGGCCATCCATTTGCCGGCGAGTTCGCGCTTCCGTTGCATCTGTTTTCGCCGGTTCATGATTTGTTCATCAAAGTCGATCGGCGTTCGTGGTTCTTCGATGAGGCCGGTTGGATTGAGATTCCAGGTGTGCCGAGTCTAACCAATGTCGCTCTGTCCATGATTTCCGCTTAGGCATATTCGCTTGCGATTCGATCTTGCACTGGTCGTAATTCGAAGGTGTAATCTTTCTTGCGGTTATTGCTCTGAATACGACAAGTTCAGCGATCTGGTTCCCGCGGAAGTATTGGAGAAGCGCCTTCTAAAACTCAAAGAGCTCGGTACATTTGGCATCTCACTGACCGGTGGCGATGCTCCTTACTCTTAAGAATTTGTTAACTTCATCTTTCCACGCAGATCAGGCTCGCGTTCCATGATCGAGGAGCACCACGGTTTCGATCGTGTCGTGATTTTATGCGATGAATCGGCCAATTGGCAGATCGCCGGATTGCGCCAGCTTGATCGGCTCGTGCTGGGGCTCGATGAATTCGCCAAAGCAATGGGAACGGCAAACAAGATTGGGGTTGTCGTTTTCTGGAAACCCGAGATTCCGCTTTCGGAGCGATTGTTGCCCAAGCACCAGCGAATCACGCGTGTTCGGTTAACCGAAGCTTCCGGTTCGATTGAACCGGAAGCACGCATTCTCGCTACGCGTTTGTTCATCGCGCGAGATGCTTTGTCGAAATTTTTTTCAACGACGCCCCCGGTGAAGGTCGAGCAACCGATTGTCGACCTAACGGGAGCGTGGCCACGACTCTTCGAGCAGTTCGAGAGAACTTGTCGAAGCGTGACCCGCGCTGAGGAAGAGCACTGGCGTTTTCTCGCGCAGCCGAGCGAGATTGTCGCCAGCGAAAAACACCTCCTTCGCCACATGGGCAAAACGCAGGACGGAATAGTTTCGAAGTTTTTGAACCGCCCGATCTCACGCGTAATCACGCGGCTTCTCCTTAAGCTGCCGATTACTCCCAACGCTTGGACGATGTTGATCTTCGCACTCGCGCCTGTGGCTTTTGTGTTTTTGGTGCGCGGCGACTACACCGGGTTCCTGGCCGGGACTGCACTTTTCCAACTGATCAATATTTTGGACGGATGCGACGGCGAGATTGCGCGCGCCAAGTATCTCGATTCGGAAAGGGGCCGGCGCCTCGACGCCTTCTGCGATTTCGTCGCCAATCTGTTTTTTGTTCTCTGCCTGGGTATCGGTCTCTTCCGGCAACCGTCGGTGAGCGTAAACATTCGCTTCGTTTATCTGCTCGAGAGCTTGATCACGTTCTTTTTGATGGCCCGCGGCTTTGGCCGTTACGTCATGCCGCTTCTCGCTCGCGATACCACACACGCAGTCTCACGCCGGCAGGAAGACTTCGGCGTAGCAGAGCGTTTTTTCGGTCGCGCGCTGACCGCTTTCATTTTTCAAATCACCCAGCGCGACGTGATTTATTTTGTGTTTCTCCTTTTGGCGATCGCCGGTTACGCGTCATGGATTCTGCACATTGTTTTCGCTTTTTCCGTGATTACGCTGCTCTTCAGGCTCTTCAGGAGGAGTTGGCGGCTGGCCGCAGAAATACACTGGTAATGGTGGTCGATGATGATCGCGTTTACCCTCCAGATGCGCTCGAAACTTATCTCTATACAGCGAGCTATTGCCTGGGGCGGCACTCTGTTTTCGCAGTGCCGCAATGCCGCGAAGTCTGGATTGGCGTGACGCCAAGATGCTCGAGGTAGGAGATTAAGACTAGCATTCGCGCGCATATTGTCTCGACGCTACAATCGCGTGCCGCGATCCGCCGAAATTTTTCGCAAAGTGTTTTGGTCGCGCATACCTAAGCATTCGAGCAAGGTGCGTCTGGCTTGATACAAACTGACGGAAGACACCTGCAACACCTAATATGACGGAACCTTTTCGCCGGCCATTATTGATCGTCGCCGATTCGCCGGAGGCGCTGACGGACCTGTGCGGCATCTCGCTGCTGGAACGAATGCGTCGCATCGCACTGCACCTCGGTTTTCGCGAGGCGATGATTTTGTCCAACTCCGTGAAGGCGGTGGCTACGCATGTCGCCAACGAGTCGTGGCATCGTGCAGATGTGGCGCTCACGTTTCGGGAGCGCACCGGTGCGAAGGTCACGGTTGGCGATATTCTAGATTGCCTTGCTGCACCGAGGGTCGCCTCCGACGGGCGGATCCTCATCGTATTCGCCGGTTTTTATTGCGATGAACGCCTGCTGCGCTCGCTCGCCGACGCACAGACCAACTCCGTTCTCATCGATTCGGATCCCCCATCGATTATTGCGCCGCTTTTGGAAAATTCAGATACCCATTCTTCCGGCCGGCTTTTGTGTGCGGCTCTGCTCTCGAGCGAATGGCTTTCGCGGAAAAATCGCGCTGGCACGCTCGTGGACGAGATTACTTCGGATACGATGGCGGGTCGCATAGCGCGCGTCGACGCTGCCCGACAGCAAGCATACGTTGGAAGCATGCGCAGGAGTGTGCGGCCGGTCTTCTTTCCAGCTCCTTCGCTCGAGCGCCGTCCGCTGGCCGAACGTTTGCTGCGTGACGCGACACAAAAAGGTGCCCTTGATTTTCCGGCGCTAGTGCACCTGCGGGTATCTTTGGGCTGGAGTGTTGCTCGCCCTCGTTATTGGAGTTCTCGATGGCATTGATGGCAAGCTCGCACGTTTGAAAGCGCAAACGACCAAGCTTGGAAAGAGAGAGCACGACCTCGATTATCTTGTTGAAACGTCGTGGTGGACGGCGCTGGCGTATCATTTTCATGCCACCGGTCAAATTCGTTACGCTTACGTAATTTTCTTCGCTTTCTTTGCCTTCCAAAGGCTGGAACGCGTGGCCACAAAAGGCGTTCAGCGACGAATTGGTCGAAGCCTGGATGATTTCGCCCCATTTGATCGTCTCGTGCGCATCGTCGCTGGCCGCCGCAACATTTATACCTGGCTGTTCACCTTTTTTCTTGTCCTTGGGGCCCCGGCGACTGGTTTCATTTGGATCTGTTTCTGGGGAGTGGCGAGCGCTGTCATCCATATCTTCCGTGCGTTGCAAATCGGCTTCACCGGCCAGGATAAAGTTGCGCCGACGTCAACTCCGTCGTGAAAAAGGCTTGGCTTGCAGTTGTCGATCTAACGCTACTTAAGAAATCGAACTTCGCGTGCCGCGCGCGTTGCTGGCGATGATGCGGCCATCTCTCATTTCGTGCATCCAATCACACGCCTCAGCGATAGCCGGGTTGTGAGTGGCCAATAGCAAAGCTTTCCCGCCTTCTTGCACGATCTTTTGTAGCAGGTCAAAAGCACGCTCGGAGTTCGCAGTGTCGAGGTTGCCTGTCGGTTCGTCTGCCAGGATGACGCGCGGATCGTTGGCCAACGCCCGGGCGATAGCGACACGCTGTTGTTCGCCTCCAGAAAGGTGACGGCTGGGCCTCCGCAATTTGTCGCCCAAGCCAACCGCTTCCAGCAGCCCGGCAGCGCGGTCGCGCATCTCATTATCGGAAAGTTTCCCGAGCTTGCGCATCGGGATCATCACATTCTCCTGCGCTGTGAAATCTTCCATCAGAAAATGGAATTGAAAAATGAAGCCGATGAACTTGCTCCGTTTATGCGCGAGTTCGTCATCGCTCAGCTGGGAGACTGGCTCCGATTCGATTGCAACGCTGCCGGCGTTCGGCAGATCGAGCAGGCCAAGAATGTACAGCAACGAGCTTTTGCCGCAGCCCGACGGGCCAACAACCGCGTGGACACTGCCGGGCTCAATATCGAGTGATACGCCCCGGAGCGCATGCACACGTTCCTCCTCTTCGCCCAAATAGCGCTCTATCCCTTCGCAACTAAGGCAGGCTTCCGAGCTCATCTGGAACCTCGAATCGTAACGACTGGCGGCAGTTGAGCAGCGCGACGCGCGGGGACATAACTCGCGATGAACACGGCGAGAATCGCTAGCAACGTTGCAAATACGTAGTGTCTCCAATCCCATGTCACTAAAAAGTAATTCGTATATAGCAAGCCGCGGAGACGAATGGGAATGTGCGATACGCCCCAGGTCATTAATGCGCCCAGCGAACAACCAAGCAGCGAGCCTGCCGCCGCGATCAGCGCGCCCTGCCACAAGAAAATCGAAGAAATGTCGATCCGCCGGTAACCCATCGAACGCAGAATCGCGATCTCCTTTATTTTCGCGAGCACCGACATCGTAAGAACATTGAAAATTCCGAAACCGGCGAGCAGGATGATAAGAGAAACCGTAATCGCGACGGACATTCTGAGCGTCAAAAAAAGTTGCAGCGTACTTTCCTCGCGTTCCTGCCAGCTCGAGGCGTTGTGTTGAAACAGTGTTTCGAAACGACTGGCCAAAGCCGGCGCACGATTCGGATTTCGCAGTTTATATATAATCATCGACGCGCCCGAGGGTTGCTGCAGCAGGGCCTGTGCAACCCGCGCATGCGAATAAACGCGGGTTGAATCAATCGAGCCGATGCCTGCTCGAGCGATGGCTGCAATTGTGAATCGCCAATACTCGCCGTTGGGCGCCAGCAATTGCACCGTATCGCCGACGCCAGCCTGGAGTAACTCTGCCAGGCGCGAACCGATGATGATCGAACTCGTGTTATTTCGAAAGTCATCAAAATTGCCGTCAATCAGCTGGTGGACAATATCCGTCGTATGCGCGTGCAGAGCGGGATCGACGCCGTAGAGATCGACGGTTGCGTTCTCAAATCCCGCACGTGCACTGACCGTTCCGCGCAGGACTGGGGAACAGGAAACCACGTTGGAAAATTGTCTGCTCACCCGCATGATTTCATTGGCGTTAGTAATGCCTTCAAAATAGAGACGACGTCCCGCCGCTCCCTTCGAGCCTTTGGCGGAAACCATCAGCGGTTCGTATCGTGGGCGAAAACGCGATCTGATGACCAGCGCGCCATTGCTACCGATGGTTGAGTCAATGAAATAGCGCGCGAAGCCTTGCGTTTGCGCCTGCGTACAGATAAAGATCGCGACTCCGAAAACGACACCGCTGAGGCTTAGAAGCAGCGCCCGCTTGCGATGCGTCAGAAAACGCAGCGCAATATACAGGGGAGGGGTCATGATTCCTTCGGCGGTGGCGGTGAATTGATCACCCGTTGCCGTACTGCCTCGCCGGGACGGAACTTGTCCTGGTCCGAAACGATCACATGACTGCCTTCCGTGAGGCCGCTGGTCACTTCCGTAAAGTCAAGAGTGCGAAATCCAACACCAACCGTGCGAGGCTCCACAATGCCACGTCTCACCACCAATGCCTGGTCAACAAGGAGAGCCCGTGTCGGTACTAGAAGCGCATTTTGATGCGTGCCGGTAATGATGTTCATCTCACCGGTCATTCCAACCATCAAATTGTCCGGCGGATGTTCCATCTCCAGCACAACGGTATAACGCTGAGTCGTTGGATCAGCCGCAGGTTGAACCGATGAAACGCGCGCGGTGAAAGTCTTGGTCCGATAGGCGTACAACTGCAGTTTTGCCTTCATTCGCGGTTTCACTTCACCCACGTCTTCTTCGTTTACTTCGCCGCGAACGTAATTCTTGTGCGATGAGACGGTGAAAAGCTCGTTGCCGTCCGAAACCAGCTCTCCATCAATTGTCTGGACATTGGTGAGAACACCGTCGATTGGCGCGCGAACCTCCGAGTTCTTCATCTGGGCCTCGAGTTTCTTCGTTGTTTCTCGCAGCGAGTTGAGATTGCGATCCCGTTCGATTCGCTCCGCTTCTACTGCGCCACGCAGGCGATTCGCTTCGCTCTTCGCCTTCTGATATTCGACTGCGGGCACATTGCCCGAGCCGACAACCTTTTCGAGCCGCTGCAGGTTGTCTTCGGCTGCTTTAAGCAGTTCCGAAGAGGGAAGTGGCAGGGCCGCGCGCTCCACCGCCGCATTCAGGTCTGCGCGCGCTTGCTTCAGCTCTCTGGAGGTCTCCTCATCAGCGATCGTCGCCAATAACTGTCCTTTCTCGACGCTATTGCCGATTGCACCACGACCAGCCGAGAAAGCTTCGGCCAACCGAAGGAAACCGTCATTTTGCGCTCGAACACGCACCACAAACGCCGGCTCGATCCGCAGGGTTCCATAAACCGCGGAGATGGCCGTGCCGCGGCGGACCGTGGCTACTTCCGCCACCGGCATCAGGAAATAATATGCCAGGGCGAAAAGGAGCAGGAGTACTGCTCCACCGCCCAGCAAAAGTCTTTTTGATTCCGGCAATTTCAATTTTGGAAAGCTAGTCTGGTGTCCGTAGCCCTTCTTTGCAATAACCTGGTGTCCACCCGTCATCGTTCTCGCGCCTGCTTTTTGCCAGATATTCGAACGCATTATTCCCAAGACACCGAAGCAGAAACGTCCGTTCGATCAGCGAAGGGCAGCTAGAAGATGCAGAGGATAGATGGCCAATTGTTGTAGCCGCCTCGCTGCGTCGAGGCGCCTCACTCATTGCGGCCCACGCACGGCGACGCCCGCCGCGGCGGGCAGGCTCTGCCGTGGCTATAAGCCGGCGCAGTCTGTTCGCCGCCGCATCTAGCGCGATTTCGTGTTGTCGTCCGAAAATTGAAAATAGCGCCCAGTGGCGCGATCCCACTCAGCCACAGCGAGATTATGTTGATAGATCGCCTGTAACAATCCGCTTTTGGTCTCCAGAAAGGCATTTTGAGTAACGCGGTATTCAAGTGGCGACGCCAGGCCGCTGGCCAGGTTTTCCTGCACGGCGCGTGCGCTTTCGTCCGCGGCGGTGGCTGCGGAGGAGAGTGATTTTTCGCGTACCTCGGTTGTCTTGAGATCGTTCGCGATACGCGAGAGTTCGCGGGGAATATTCACCTCCAGTTTCCGGCACGTCAGTTCGTTTATCTCTCGGGCGGAGCGTGCCTTGAGAACTGCACCTCCCACTTTGCCGTTATCGACGACCCGCCACGTGTACGCCGCCCTCTCCCGAATTTCTGACCCAATGAAATCCTGGTTCCTGCTCGTTGAGCCCTCGCGATGAATCCCTGTGACTGGGACGTACTCGCCTGGAATACTTCCGATCACAATGGGATAATAGTCGGCTGCGATGATGCGTTGATCTTCGTTGGCGGCCCGCACGAACAAGCGCGCGAGTTTAAGATCGGCCCTTCGTTGCAGAGCCGCCGCTGTTTCGGAATCCAGGTCGACGCGCACCGGGACAGATTGCAGTTCGCCCTCGGGCTCGGGCAGCGACGCTTTAGCTGGATCGATGCCCATCGCGGATGCCAATTCCAATTGCGCGCCCAGATAGGCGCGATGCGCGCCTTCAATTTGCGTTTCTAATTCAGACGCCTGAACGGTCGCGCTTGTAAGCGCGCTCTTATCAGCCAGCCCGGCTTCGAACCGAGTTTTTTGAGTAGTCACGTTCTCCTGCAGCCTTCGTTGTTGTTCGCTGCGGATGGATTCCAACGATCGATTGTAGAGAGCGGCGTAGAACGCCAGGCGCGCGGCGTGCAACTGCTCCACGAGAGCAACATTCAATTGCTGTTGCGCAATCAAGACCTCAACATCTCCTCGCCGCATAGAAGCAGGCAGGCCAGCGTTGAACAAGGTCTGCGTCAAAACGCCCCGTCCCACGGCAAAGCCTTTTGTTCCGCTTTCGCCGGCGCGATGGCCACCCTGAACACCGGCTGGCACGCCCAATTCTGCGTCAGGCCAAACGACGGAACGAAAAACCAGTCGTTGCCCGGCAGCTTGTTCCAGACCCGATTTGGCTTCCTGGATGGCCGGGTTTCCTTCCAGCGTGGTTTGCAGGACAGTTTGCAACGTGATGGCGTTTCCGGGTTGCGCGAAACACGCGATCGAAATGGCGATAGCGAGATGAAGCGGCGCTGACGGGTATTTCCCATTGGCGCAATGCATTTGCTGTTGCCGCTTTCCTGTGGGAAGCGCGGCTCCGACATGTTTAGCACGCGCTCGTCGCGTCGCCCACAGGGCGACGGCTACAGGCTGGCTCTCCAGAGAAACAAATTTTTGCTTCATCGCTGACCTAATTTGTTCGGTGGACGCGCGACGTCGGCAGCTTGTGCCGCATTGCGTTTTTCGTTCTTCGCATTCTCGATTTTTGATGCGAAATCGAGCGCTTCAGCCGAACTCGCGCAGGCGTGCGACAGACGGGCAAGGGCCACGTTGTGCAAGTAAATTGCGCTGAGTCGTGTCGTGCGAGTCCGAGTGACGTCGGATGCGGCTTGCAGGATGTCGAGTTGTGTTCCCAATCCGGCGGCAAAATTACTTTTGGCAATGTCGAGAGCTGAATCCGCGGCCTGAACATTACTTGTCTCCGTTTCGAGCACGCGATCAGCCTGTTGGAGATCAAAAAAAGCGCTGCGCACTTCTGAGGCAACAGCGCGCCGAGCGGCTGCCAACGCCTGCACGGCCGCTTCGCGCCGGGCGCGCGTGGCCTGCATGCGCCCTTTGGTTGCGAACCCATCGAAAATGTTCCATGTCGCGTTTATCCCTACGACATATCCATAATTAAATTCAGGACCGACGGCGGGATCACGCTCGCTGTAAACCTCGTACCCGGAAAAGGCGCGAACATGCGGCCGCATCGCACTCCGATCCAAAGTATATTGCTGGTCTTCAATCTCGACGTCCTTCTGCCGGGCTTTGATGACCGCCCGATTCGCATCCGCCCGGGCCAGGCAATCATTCAGATCGGGGTGATTCGGCTGATATTGCAATTCTCCCGAAACTTCAAACGGCGCCGCCGCGGTTCCGGGACCAGCATCCAGGCCAAAAAGGTCTCCCAGCCGGAGGTAGGAATCTTTCAATTGCGTCTGAGCGTTGAAGAGTTCCGGTTGCTCGTTAGCCAGGGCCACTTCGGCGCGTTGCACGTTTAAGTTACCAACAATGCCGGCGTTGAAGCTTTGCTGCTGATTCTTGAGTTCCTCGTCCAGGACCCGAACCGAGTCTTGTCGCACTCGCACTTTCGCCCGATTCAGGAGAAGGTCATTAAAGGCGACCCGGACATCCATTGCCACGTGGCTGGCAGTCTCCTGTAACTCATAATTCTGCTTCTCGATATTCAAGCGCGCGATGGCACGCTGGCTGGTTATCTGTCCACCAGTATAAAGATTCTGTTCGAGCTTCAGCGTTGCGTTGTAATCTTCCTGGCGGAGTTGCGATTGGCTCTGTTGCTGCCGTTTATCGTACAGCCCAGTTGAGCTTAGGGATGGGAGAAATCCGGAGCGGGCTTCAATCAACCCGCCACGGGCCCCAATTACTTTCTTGCGGGCGATCACGATGTCCGGATTCTGGGCCTGCGCGAGAGCAACCGCTTGGTCGATAGTGTAAACGGGGCCTGCGCTGAATGCTTGCGACGAGACGGCCAAAACAGCGATCACTATGCCGATTGCCGCAAACTTCGAACGCATTTTCGTATATCTCCTTGCGAGGGCCTTCCTTGCACCAGGAATGCCCCTGACTCTTGCCCTTATATCAGTTCTTGCAAGAGGGCGCGACTTCGGACACATTCGGCGCTTACAATATTTGGAGCCGCTACAGGCAGGCACAACTATCGTGACTGAAGCGGCCTAACTTGTGTCTTGCTCCGAATAATCTAATTCAGGTAGTGTTTTAGCTTTAACCATTTAGAAATGAGAAAAATAAGAATCGCCATTGTCGGCATTGGAAACTGTGCCAGCTCTCTCGTCCAGGGAATCAATTTTTATGACGGCTCCTCCGTCAACAGCAGTGGCATCGGATTGATGCACCGCCAAATCGGTTCATACCGGCCGGACGACATCGAAATAGTCGCCGCTTTTGACATCGACCGGCGCAAGGTAGGCCTGGACGTCAGCAAAGCCATCTTCTCGCCTCCCAATTGCACGAAGATCTTCTGTGAAAAGGTCAAGCTCACCGGTGCCATCGTGAAAATGGGGTGCGTTTTCGATGGGTACCCTGGGCACATGCGCGATCAGGATCCCCTCCGCACATTCCTTCCCCTGGAGAAAGAATCTACTCGCGAACAGATCATCGCCGAACTAAAGGACTCTTCCGCGGAATTGATGGTCAATTATCTGCCAGTCGGTTCGGAAGAGGCGACGCGCTTCTACGCGGGTTGTGCGCTGGAGGCCGGACTGGGGTTCGTCAATAACATTCCCGTGTTTATCGCCAGTGATCCAAAGTGGGCAAAGCGATTTGCGGATAAGAATCTGCCCATCATCGGAGACGACATCAAAGCGCAGATGGGCGCTACGATCGTGCATCGCGCGCTGGTTGACCTTTTTCACAAGCGCGGCGTGAAGCTTGTCCGCACCTATCAACTGAACACCGGCGGCAACACCGATTTCTTAAACATGCTCAATCGCACCCGGCTGGCGTCAAAGAAGACCTCGAAAACCGAAGCGGTACAATCTGTGATCGGCGAACGTCTGTCAGACGAAAATATTCACATCGGCCCGAGCGATTACGTGCCCTGGCAACTCGATAACAAGATTGCTTTTATCCGAGTGGAAGGCCGGCTCTTCGGCGATGTGCCGATGGAAATCGATGTGAAACTTTCCGTCGAAGATTCGCCAAACTCAGCCGGCGTGGCGATCGATGCCATCCGTTGTTGCAAACTTGCGCTCGATCGGGGCATCGGTGGGGTGTTGCATTCCCCCTCTGCGTTTTTCTCCAAGCATCCGCCGGTTCAAATGACCGACGACGAAGCGTATCGCTGCGTCGAGCAATTCATTCGCGGCGAACGCGAGAGCTAGCCGGGTCGGACGCTGCCAGGCAACTGCCCTGGTTGCCTCGTGGCTTTGGTGCTTCGACTTAAAAGTCATCGGGCGCGTCCGGTCGGATCTCATTCTCGAGTTGCGCGGGCGGAAGTTGTTCCAGCCGGCGCCATTCGCTTTGTAATTCGTCCCTGGAGTAAAGCAGCAAACGTCCCAGTGCGGTTGAAAACAAACCGGCTTTCACCTCGAGGCGGGTAATTTCCCCGACGACTTTCCAGTAGGCCGCCAGCTGCGGACGGTAACGCGCGCGAAATATTTCGGCATCGCTTGATGAAACATCGTTCGTTTTCCAATCAACCAGAAGACATTGGCCGAATCTGCGACTAATCATGGCTGAATCGACCAAGCCTTCGAACACGCTGCGATCGTTCCTGCGCCAGGAAAACGGAAACTCCGCGTGAAAAATTGTTTCATCGCTGCCAAGAAAACGAGCGATGCTGGCATCGCTGAACAAATTCTGCCGTGTAGCCTTCCACTCTTTCGTCGCGGATTCAGCGTTGGGACAAGTCGGTAAGTGCTTTTCGAACAACTTTTGCGCGGAATCGATCCCGGCCCTCCAGTCCAGGCGCTGAAAAAATCTGTGCCACCAGCGACCGTAAAGCGCCGCGAAATTGTCAGGCCGCGGGACTATTCGCAACTCTGACGGAACCTCCGGGTCGAGTGTGCTTGGCGTGAGTTTCTGCACGAATTTCGAGGCGCGGTTCGCGGCACGCTCGAGTTCGCGGGACGTTAATGGCTCGATCCGGGCGCCGTCTTTCTCCAACGCCCGCCCGCCTGTTAAGGAAGCGTCACGGATTTCATCGATAGTGCCGCTGTGTTGGTCGAATTCGCCTGAATAGCAATTCTGGTTGCGAATGAGCCGCCGCAATTGTGCCGTTTTCGGCAGGTTGCCTTCCTTATTGGTAAAGATTTCCTGATCCAGGACCAGCACGAGCGTGTGGCGAGCCCGTGTGGTGGCGACATAGAGGAGACGTTCAAGCTCTTGCTGTTGCGCGCGTTCGATTGCCTCCTTCAAATCCTTTGATTTATCTTCTTTGCCGAACGCTATGAAGAGTTCGCCGGTCGCAGGCGATTTCACAAGGTGCGGATAACGCGGACTCGGTGGGCGCAATTCGCGCGAGAGAAACGGCACAATCACCGCCTGCCATTCCGAGCCCTTCGCCTTCTGTGATGTAATGAGCTGGATGGCGTTATCATCGGCGGCGAAACGAACGGTGCGCGACGTTGTAAAATCGTCGCGCAGACGTTCAACAAATTCCGCCAGTATCATTCCGCCGGCTTCCGATTCAGCAGCCTGGGTGAGCAATGCATCCAGTTCACGCGCAAGATCGCCGAACTCCGTCGCAGGCAACAGGAGCAAACGTTCGCGCAATTGCGTTTGCTCGCTGATCAAGGTGACTGCGTCGAATAACGCCAGACCTTCCGCGCGTTGCCGAATCTCTGCGAGCATCCGCAGGCGCGAGGAAATTTTTCCTGTAGCCGTCTGAACTTCGTCGACACGAAATCTCGCTTGTTGCCCCTCAGAAAAAACCGCAAGGTCGTGATCAGAAACACCGAAAATTTCACGGAGCACACCAACGATTTCGTACGCGTTGAGAGGCTCGGTCATGATGGTGAGGAGCGCGGTCAGCCACGCGTAGGCCGGGCTGTCGCCTTTGACTTCGCGTTCGGACTGGATTGCGACCGGGAGACCCTCCCGCCGCAACGCCGCGGCCATCGTTTGCAACCACGCCTTGCGCGGACACAGAATCGCCACGTCGCGCCACGAATCCGCCGACAATTTTTTCAGTCCCGCGTCTTTGATCCACCGCACCAGATATTCCGCTTCGATGCGCGCTTTTTGATAGTCCCTGAGCTTTTTGCCTTCCGGCAATAGGTCTTTCGAGACAAGCGGCACGCGAATGACCTTCCCGGGAAGAATGCCCGGGCGAGGTTGTAACTCCACGAAGCGCACCTGTCCGTCGCTGTCGTTCAGGATTTCACGAAAGGTTTCGTTAACGAAATCGAGCTGCTTCTGGTTTAGTCGAAACGTGACCGAAAATTCCAGGCTCTCGCCGTTTCCATCGGCAACCAGCGCTTGATGAACCCTTCGGTAGTAATGCAAATCGGCGCGCTCGCTATAAATCGACTGCTGAAAATCGCCGACCATGCAAAAGTGGCCGGCCGGCGGCGGGTCGGTGAGCATTTCCATCCAATCATCGCTGGCACGCGGCGGCCGCGTCGCTTCGAGAAGTACGGAGAATTGCGCCGGTTCTGTGTCCTGGGCTTCGTCGAGAATGACGCGAAAATACTCTTCGCGAATCCGCTGCCCCGCAACCGGATGCCGAAGCAACTCTTTTGCCAGGGCAATTTGGTCGCCGTAGGTAACGAGCCCGCGCTCCAATCGGAAATCCCGGTAATCACGCTGGACCTCTGCCGCAACGCATCTTGCAGCGTCGTTGATCCATTTGCGCAGCGGCAAAAATTTTTTCCGCCAAAGCTGCGTGAAATTGGCATTATCTGAGGTGAAACAAATCGGCCAGCGCAAATATTCCCAACCATCGGCGTACCGTTTTTCCCACTCGCGCAATTCCGCCTGGGACCTGGCGATGTTGTCGTTGCCTTTGTCAGGTTGGGCGTAGAGGTCTGTGAAATCCGGGGTCGGACACGGCGGTAATTCGCAAAGGTGCAAGGCCGCCGAGCCTGCGCGCCGCGCCAGCTCCATCAGATCGCGCGCCTGCACGAGACGCGAGAGCGTAGCGCGATTTTTTTCGCCCAGCGAGCGGCCAATGTGCATCTGAGTTTGCACAAATTCCTGCCACAGCTCGCCGTCATCGTTCACTAATTCCAGTGGTGCAGGCAAACCGAGGTAATGACCGAAGTCCGTCAGCAATTTCATGCAGAAGGAGTGGATCGTTCCGAAGAAGGCGCGATTAAACGCCGTCTGTACTTCCGGCTTCAGCTTCTCCTCGAGGAGAAGCTGGCGTGTGCGCTGCTGCATTTCGTCCGCCGCGCGATTTGTGAAGGTCACGACGACGAGATGCGGCAGAATTTCCGCAGCATCAGGCAAACGCGCGATCGATAAAACGCGTTGCGTGATCGCAGTCGTTTTGCCTGAGCCGGCCGACGCAACTACAGAGAAATTGCGGTCCAATTCATGGGCAAAACGCGCGCGAGCGCGCTCATCATCGGGTCTCACCATGTTTCCCATTCCTCCTTTTCAAGCACGAGCGCGGGATGCGTCAGCGCCCATTTATCTTCCAAAATGTCATTGTCGATCTGCAGGGTCGCGAGTGGATATGTCGCGCTGTAACCAAATGCAGGGCGAATCTCGCCTTTCATTCCGAAAACGCCGGTGCGCTGCATCGTCGCGAGATCGGCAAAAACATTTCTGTGCGGCTCAAGATCGAGAATCGTCAGTTGGGGCGCGACGCTTTTTACAAATAGCGAAAGAATGCTCACGCCTATTTCCGCAGCGCCAAGCTCGCGCATTGCCAGCGCATAGAGTCCGAGCTGCAATGCCGCGCCTTTCACGAGACTGTCATGCAAATCCGAAAGCTTCAGTTCCTTGGCGAAGCCGGTTTTGTAATCAACAATCCAAATCTTTTGTCCGGCGACATCAGTGGCGTTGTTCTGGGCCAGTACCAAATCGATTTGGCCGCGCAGTCGAAGCTCCGATTCGTCATCGACCTTCACCGTGCCGTCGCGGCCAATGCGCAACTCGGTGGTCATCCATTCCCAGCCCTGTGCGCCTGCGATTTTGCCGCCCAAATGTCGCGCCAGATAACGAGCATTCAGCCAGCCGGAGTTCCACCAATCCGGCACGCTTTTGCCTAACGACTCGCAAAGCAGCCGGAGAGCAACGCGGCATTCATCGGCAGAAACACAAACGCGTTCATCGATGATTGTCGATGAAGGATACGCACCGAATAGACTTCCATCTTTCACCTGGCTGATTGTTGCCAGCCAGTGGTGAACCCATTTTCCAGTCGTTGCCGCCCACGGATTCGCGGTGTCGTCTGGCGGTTCGACACCAAGATAACGCTTCATCCAAACAATGGCTGGTGACGAAACCATGCCTTGGAGATCGGTCACGCTCAGCGTTGGCATTGGCCGATATGCGCCGTTGGGTCGCAACGCGAACTCGTATTTGCTCGCGGCCTTCGACGCGTCGCGGCGCGCATTGAAGGCGATCAAAGTCTGCTGCACGTCCGCGCCGGATCGCTCAGCACTCGGCGTCAACTTCCCTGAATCTTTGAGCCACTCTGCAGTCGCGCATTGCAAATTCTTCAGTGCTGCCTGGGTAAGCGGCTCACGGCGCGTTTTAAGATAAAGCCGTGTGAAACATTCGCTCGGATTCCAGAAACGCTCCGGCGCATCTTCCTGCATCAAGCTGGCTGACAGCGTCACGCCCTCGCTGGCTGATTCCACCAGCGCATCAAATTGCCGCAAGGCGATCGCACGTTGCTCGATCGGGCCAAGATAAAGCGAATGGTTTTCGCGCACACTAAGGTGTCCTTCGCCCTGACTTCCCTGGCGCGCAGCGCGCTGGTTGAGTTGCTGTACGCTGCGGTTAAAGGCTCGAACCTCGTCCGCGCGCGCGAACTCGGCGCCGGCCGAAGGTGGCCATGCGCCTTCGTTCCAACCTGCAAAAATCAAGTGCGACCATTCCTGGTTTTGAGCCTGCGACACGGCGAGCAATTGTACGCGCGCGTACGCGTGATCACCTGCGGCTGAACGGGCAACACCAAACGTCGCTGCCGATTCTTCAAGCCAGCGCAGGAAAAGCGTTCGCGAAAACTTCGCATCCAACTGCTGCGGCCAATCGCGCGTGACGCTCGCGATTTCAAAAGCATGTTGCCTCCAGCCGAGATACGTCAGTGCGGTCTTCGTTTTTTCCAGAAACTGCGCGAGCGTGCCGCGCAGTGGGAGAAGTGGCAGTGCCCGCAACGCCTCAGCAGCCAATTGAAATTTCTCATCCGCGCGCCCGAGACAGTACGCACACAGAATTTCAAGATCATCCACCAACAGTTCGCTGTAACTCTCCTGCAGAACGCTTTCGAGCGCGGGGCGGTTGAGGGCTGACGACAAAACGCCGGGGTCCGGTAACGAATTAAGAAAACGCAGGAGCGATCTGAGGCGCGGGGCGCGCTGCAATTCAATCCATGCCTGCCATTCAGGCGATTCGAAAATACCGGGAACCATGTGCGCAATCCCGTCATTGTGCGGGATACCAAGGCGTGCCAGCGAGTTCGCGACCAGACGCGGCAGCGCGCCGCCGCCGGAAAAAATCACGCCGAGCCGCGTGCATTCTTCTTCCGCCAAATACCGAACACATTGCCGCGTGATTGCCTCGGCTTGCTCCGAGACGTTCGCTCCGACAAGAAAATCGAAGCGCCTCGCAGGTTCAGCGCCTCCGCGCATTTCCGCTTCAGTAAACAGCGAATCACCAAGCGACCGGGCAGGTTTTAGCGTACGTTGCGCTTCGCCGCAGACCTCTTCCCATGAGCCGATCCAGCAAAGATCGATGTCGGAAAAGTTCTCTCGCGGTTCCTCGAGCACGACGGTTGTGGTTTCCGCCAGTTCGGCCGCGGCGCGCAGAAGAAACCAGTCTGCCCAATGGGCTCCATCGAACCCAGCGATAAGCACGTGGGAAAATTTTCGTTCGCCGCGCGCAGCTTCTTGCAGGCGCCTTCGATCGGTCTCGGCTGGAAGAACAAAATCGCATTTTTTCAGTAGCTCGCTAAAACGCTGAATCACTGGCGCAAACGACGGCAGCGCGAGCTCTTCGAATCTCCAACCGGCAGTTTCGAGGCGATCTAATGCGCGCAGCAGCAGCGCGGGCGCGCGAACAACGGCTTTGGCGGCGAGTGCTTCTGATTCATTGGGCCGATCTTCCATTTCACTTGCCGCAATTGCGAGGAGTAGACGCAGATGTTCACGCCGGGCAGGCGGCGTTACATCGTCCCGCGCGAGTAGAGCACGCAAACCTGCCGGTGTTACAAACTGCAAACCGAGATGCGAAGCGCCCTTTGCAATCAGGCGCGCCTTGAGATCGTTGCCGTGCCCGCGCGTCGGGACGACCACCAGCGAAGGCAACGGGTGCTCCCAAACTCGCGGCACAACTCGTTCGAACCAGGGCGCAAGCGCGTCGTCCCAGGCTTCCCGAACGGAGGGCGCAACGAGTAGAACTGGTCGCGATCGTCTCACGGGTTACATGATCCTGCCAACCGTGCGCTTGTCACCCATGCGCCCTGTGAAACCTTCGCGATCGAGTCTTTCGAGAAATGGAACCATGATTCGCCGCGAACTCTCCAGTCGCTGTCGCAGTTCGCTCACCGTAGCCGGTCCATTTTTGGAAATGAAATCAGCGACTGCACTTTTCATGCGTTCAAAGTTCTCGCGCAACAACACCACGTCCGAGGAGATATCAATGACCGTTCCGCTCTGTATCAAAAATCTGAGAGCTCGTTGCGTCTCCAGGTCCGGTGCAAGCTCTCTTCGCGGTGGAGGGTCGAACGGTTTCTTGCATAACGCCTCATGAATTTTCGCCGCGATAGGTTCCAGCTTCGCCGGCAAAGCTGGCTGATGGGAGCGGCGTGTAATTGTTGATTCTTTCCGAATAAAATCATGGGAACAGATGTCCGCCATGAGCGCCTCGAAAACATCTGTCAATTTGTCGCGCAGCGCAGCGCGCAGATCGCTCAAGGCGTAACCGGCGCGTTCGGGATTCTTGCTCAATGCATTGTCGATGAGACGAGTGGCGCGGTCTCGCAAAGCCTCCCAGCGGCTCGGATTAGCCGCGATTTTATCATGTATGACAATCTCTCTTTGGCGTTGCAGGTCCAGTAACGCATCAGCGATCTCGCTGTCGCTGAAGTGAGATTTACGAAGGAGATCTCGAGTCGGCGCAAACCCATGCAGGCCAACTTCGGAGTGCACCCAAACATGGACGTCGTCTGCGGCCGTGGCGCGATCCATCAGCAATTTGCGTTCCGTCTCATCGCGAAATTCCCCGCCATTTGGATCAAGCACCATTCCGCCGGCGAGAGTGTGCTGTTCTGATGGATCGCGAATAACAAAACGATCGCCGGCGAATGCAAAGATTGGCGATGTGAGTCTTAGCTCAGCGACTTCTTTTTTGCCTGGCTCAAGAATCGCATTTTTACGGAGCGCGATCTTCGCTGCGATCCGCGATGTTCCATGATGCAGGTATACCGATGAACCGCTTTTCAGTGGACGCGCTCCGGGATTTTCACGAGGAAGGCGCAGTGATTTTTCGAGGAGAGCAATGAGCGTCGAATTTGCAGGCTCGAAATCGGCCATCGTGACAACGCTTCCCCGGTTGACCTGCTCGACGCTCACGTCCGGCAGGCTAATCGCTGTCCGCGTTCCCGGTTCGGCGACGTCCAAATCGCGCCCGTGACGCTGAATCGAGCGAATGCGCGTGTGGAGGTTGCCGGGTTGGATAACAATTTTCTGCTCGCGGCGCAATTGTCCGCCCGTCAATGTTCCCGTAACAACGGTGCCGATTCCGCGCAGCGTAAACACGCGATCGATAAACAAGCGCGGCTTTCCGTAGTCGCGCGGTGGGTGCATGGTGGCGAACTCACTCGCGAGAGCGCTTTTCAAGGTTTCAATACCATCCCCGTTGCGAACCGAGGTCGCGATGATTTGCGCATTTGCGAAGGGAGTGTCGCGCAAACGATCACGAATTTGCCGGGTGGCAGTGTCGATCCCGCCGAGATCGCTTTTTGTGAGGGCCACCACAGCTCGTTCGACTCCGAGGTAAGTCAGAATTTGCAGATGCTCTTCCGTTTGCTGCATCCAGCCGTCGTCAGCGGCAACAACCAAAAGCGCGAGATCGATCGAGCCGACACCTGCAATCATGTTTCGAACAAAATCTTCGTGACCGGGCACATCGACGATTCCTGCGTGTATTTTGTCGCCGTTCGGGGCGGTCAAGTTTAATTCGGCAAACCCAAGATCGATTGTGATTTGTCTCTCCTTTTCCTCGGGCAGCCGGTCGGGGTCGGTTCCCGTGAGCGCTTTTACCAGGGCGCTTTTGCCGTGATCGACATGCCCTGCAGTCGCGAGTATAAAGTGCTTCTTCATATTGCGTTGCAGGGTTGGGAACGCAGAACCAACGTTTGTCGCGGTGTCATTCTGAACGAAGTGAAGGACCTCACATTGGACGATTAATCACACAATGTACGAGGGTGTATTCAAGGCTTCGATTGTGGGGTCCCTCGCTCCGCTCGGGATGACTTAGGGAGTTTCGCTGCATGCTGCGCGAATTGCTTCGACCACTGCGGCGTCCTGTTGCCGGAAAATCGTGCGGAGGTCGATTTTGAAACGGTTGTTCACAATGTAACCAATGAGCGGAGGCGCTGACTTGCGCAAACGAGCGGCGAATTCCACAGGCGAGCAATTTTTGGGCAGCATTTCGATCGTAACAGACGAGGTCGTTGATTTGGGCAATGTGCCGCCACCGACCCTGGCTGTGCCGCGGCCAATCGCGATTTGCAGCGGCAGATTACCCAGGTGGCTGTTAATCGCCGTGGCTCGATCGCGCAGTTCGTCCTCGGTGACTTGCAACATCGCAATAGTCGGAATTTCCGCTGCCGCTTGATTGAGATGAAGATCGATCGTTGCTTGCAGCGCGGCGAAACAAAGCTTGTCACAACGCAAAGCGCGAAATAGAGGTTCGCGTTTCAAGGCGGCCACGAATCGCTTCTTCCCAACGATGATTCCCGCCTGCGGTCCACCAAAGAGTTTGTCGCCGCTAAAGCACACCAGATCCGGTCCGGCTTTCAATGCTTCCAAGGGCGTCGGTTCGTGCTCGGCGATCCCAAATTGCTCAGTCGGCACAACCGCGCCGCTCCCCAAATCTTCCACAAAAGGAATCCGCTTTTTTCGTGCGAGCGCCGCAATGGATGCTGCCGGCGGCGACTCGACAAAACCGCTCATAAAAAAATTGCTGCGATGAACTTTCAGAATCATTGCGCTCCTGGAACCAATCGCGCGCCTGTAATCATCGAGCGTTGTTTTGTTGGTGGCTCCGACCTCGCGCAATATGGCGCCCGTGGCTTCGATTATTTCGCCAATTCGAAAACCGCCCCCGATTTGGACCATCTCACCGCGCGAAATGATGATTTCGTTTTTAGACGGCGCGCCCGCGCCACGGCGGGTAGGATCTGGTCTCGCCCCACCGTTTCTTGCCGCAAAATGGTGAACGATTAGAACGAGAGCTGCCGCGCAATTGTTGACCACCGTAGCGGCTTCAGCTCCGCAAAGCAGCGCGAGCGCATTCTCGATATACGCACCGCGGTGGCCGCGTTCACCCGTTGCAAGTTCGTATTCCAGATTGGAATAGCCTGAGCCGATTTCGGTGAGAGCGCAGATCGCTTCGGGTGCGATCGGCGCGCGGCCGAAATTGGTATGAATTACAATCCCAGTTCCATTGATGACCTGTTGCAGCCGGCTCGCGCGAAGTAGCTCAAGCGATCGACGGAGATGTTCGATGGTCGATTCCAATTCTGGGATCTCGCTATTGCTTCGTATTTTCGACAGTTCTCGTCGGACAAGATCCACAACCAGTGGACGCGGCAGGCCATATTCGCCCAGCGCATCAAGAACCTTATTGACGGCAGGAATTTCCCGGCGCGAGCGCGGTTTCACCCTTTGACGCATATCAATGGACCACGAGGCCGACGGGCAATAATTCTTCCGATAACAGCAGCGCAAGGCGTTCGTCTTTGCCGCAAAGTTCCAAGCACTTTCTCCAGCTTTGTCTCGGGGACGCACAGCAGTAATCCGCCGCTGGTTTGCGCGTCGGTTAGGAGAATTCGTCGCGAATCATCCGTGCTTCCCCAATCGACAGCTACGGTTGTGGCGACGAGATTTTCGCGGCTTCCCCCGGGAATACAGGCTTGTTCGATTAAATCGGCGATCTCCTCGTCAATCATGGGCACTGCACTCGAATCGACTTCAGCAGAGACGCCACTGGCGCGACACAGCGAAACCAAATGGCCCATCAATCCGTAGCCGGTTACATCGGTCGCGGCGCGCACCAGGCGAAGCTCGGCCAGTTCGGCGCCTACGGTGTTCACCTTCGACATCAGCGCGATCACCCTTTTCTGCAGCGGGCGCGATGCAATTCCGCGCTTGATCGCAGTGGTGGCGATGCCTGTGCCCAGTGGCTTGGTCAACACGAGCAGATCGCGAGGGCGCGCATTTGCGTTTGTTGTCAGACGGCGAACATCGATCATTCCGGTGACCGCCAGTCCGTAAATTGGCTCCGGATTGCGAATGGAATGACCGCCGATGATGGCGCAGCCCACCTCGGCCGCTTTGGCGAGGCCGCCGCGCAAAATCGCAGCAATCACTCTCGGCCGAACCAGGTCAGCCGGGAAACCAACAATATTCAGCGCGGTCAAGGGGCGCCCGCCCATCGCAAAAATATCCGACAACGAATTGGCGGCCGCGATTTGTCCATAGGAGAAAGGGTCGTCCACAATGGGTGTAAAAAAATCTACGGTTTGTACGAGCGCGCGATGGCGATCCAGGCGATAAACACCGGCATCGTCGAACGTGGTCGAGTTCACGATAACTTTTGGGTCCATGGAAAGCGGAAGCTGCGGCAAAACTTGTCGCAGGGCCTGTTGGCTCAATTTGGAAGCTCACCCCGCGCAGGATGAAAGCGAAGTTAGTCTTCGGACTTGCTCACGTGGCATACATAGTCACCTCCTTTGTAAAGGCGCTGCAGCCACGGCGCTGTGTCGCCGTGCGTTGTTTAGTACTGTGTGCGCCTCGACACAGCGAAGCGGCTACAGAAACTTGGCGGAGAGGATAGGAATCGAACCTACCTCGGTCCCGGGTATGCGGAACCGACAACGGTTTTGAAGACCGCGAGGACCACCAGGCACCCTTCACTCTCCTGATTGTGGATTGCGGAATGCGGATTGCGGAAAGCTTATTTTGCTTTCTTGATCGCCGTGACAATGGCGTCGAAGTCCGGCCAATCGCCGGTGTCGAGCTTGGAATGGAGCAATTTGCCATTGGCGCGAATCTCGAAAGCGCCGCCGCTCGAGGGAATTAGCGTGAGCGACTTGATGCGCTCGCCGAGTTCAAGAATTTTGGCCGCCAAACTGACGGCCTTCGGCGTGTAGTTTCAAACGACGCAGTATTCGACTGACACCTCGGTCTTCAACGACAATCTCCTTTCCGAAATCAAACTATCGGTGCGATGAAATGAGGTCAAGAAATGTCCCGGGAAATAGAGGCGTTTGCTCGAGGCTTCGGGCCAACCAAGCGCGTGCTTGACACAATTGCCTCAAATAAGGAAGTGTAGCCGCAGCCCGCTCCACCGGGCTGCGGCTTCTCCACTTCAGCAACCCCGAACGCTTTCGGGGCTGTCAGCCCTGAAGATGTTCTTCGAGGCGTCGGGCCACTACGCCCTTTGCAGTAATCGATGCTAGAAGGCCAGGTTCAGGCCGCTGCGGAACATTCCGAAATTATTTCTTGGACCATCGATCACGCCAAAGCTCAAGTCGTTAGTCCAACCGACATGCCGAGCGATTCGAAACTCGAGACCGGCTCCGAATTGGCCGAGCACTTTGGTTTCGCTGCCGAAGTGATCCGTCTGCGCATGGACAGCGAACGCATCCGGCGGCCCCTGTGTGTGAAGAACGTCTCTTTCGCCGCCGCCGAAAATCGCACCGACACCGGCCCATGCATAGGGCGAAAAACGTGTGCAAGGAATTGGATAGCGTAGTGTAAGTGTTCCCAGGACAGCGCCAATGGTATGGTCGTGATTGACTTTTTCAGTAGTAAAAATCGGGACGGTCGGGTCCTCGAAGATATTGAAGCCATTTTTGCTGGCATCCAAGGCGAATCCTTCAATGCCCACACCGAAGTAGCGATGGAAAAAGTATTTGATATCGGCGCCCCCGCCCCACGCATGATCGCCTCCGATATAACGGTCGTAAGTGCCGAGCACGGGGTGTCCCTCGCTGGTGCTTTGTACCACATCCACCAGCCAAAGATTGGGATTGTACTCGGTGTTGGTGAAAGTATAGGTGCCCCATAGATTCACGTTCCATTCATTGTCGCCGTACCATTCGGGACATGGTGGCGGCGCAACTTGCTTCATTTCTTTATCTGCATCCTTACCAGAGCGGGAAACCTTGCTGAGGTAACGGAACCGCGAGGACACGGGCGCTTCGGCTTCGGCCTCGCCTCGTTCGCCGCCGAACAGCCAGGAAAAGGCGACAAAGACATCGGCCACAGCCGAGTCGTCGGTGCACCCGAACAACGGCGAAATGTCAATGCGGGTACTTGCTGTCGGTTTCCACGCAACAGTTGGGCCGATGACGAAACTGTTCAAGGGATCGCCGCGTGTGTCTTTCGTGGTAACATTCTTATATTCCATTTCCAGGCCGATCTTCAGACGCTCGTTAGGCAAGAGAACGGGAACCATGGCGCTCTGGGAAAAGCCCCATTCGCGGCCACGGTCGCCGGTATTCTCTTTTTCGAAAAACCAGTTCATGGCCCACTCGACGTGCTCGCCGAAATCTTGGGCGAGGAGCAAACGAACTTCGTAGGCGTCGGGAACTTTAGGCGGTCCGCCCTCCTCTTCCTCCTCTTCTTCTCCTCCTCCCGGGGGAGGTGGCACTTCTTCGTGTCGAATAGTGCCGACACCGAATTTGTATTCGGCGAAAAGCGTTGGATTGAGCGGAATCTTGTTCCAATCAGCAAGAGCCCATCGTGCTTCCAGACTCACTGTCTGCGCGCCGCCGCCGCCATTAAATCGTTCGAACTGCGTTTCCGCGGCAACGCCAAACCGATACGGTAAGCCCATTTCGATCTCTTGAGTGAAAAGATAATCCGGTGGTCCATGGCGAAATCCCTGGCCCTCAAAAAGCTCGCCGAAGAAAAACGCCCAAGGAGGCAGAACATAGGCTTGTGTTGTGTTGGAAAAACGGCTGCGCGAAAGCCCTGGCGGCGCGCCGTACGCACTGGGCACTTCTTCACCCGTAACAACAATTTCTCGCTCCTCTCTTAGCGTTACTTCCTGCGCGAAGACCGAATGACTAACGGCAGGAAATATTAAACACCCGCATGCGATCAGCGGCACGAGCCACCGCTGCGCAACTCCACGAAAAAGGGACATTTTTCTCATAAGTGCCGCGCATAATTACAAAACCGTAATAATTGGCAAGACATTTTTTTGCGGAAATCCTATGAAGGCGTGCTTACGCCATTCCGGGCGGATTCAGTGCCTCGCAGTCGCCATGTGTTCGAAGGGCTACTCAAGAATGCAGATGCGGTCGCGCTTCTCTTGTCGATTTCGCTTTGACACTCGGTTCCCTGCACCGTGTCGGTGAGTCTGATAAAAGTGCAGCCGCAGTCCGCTCCACCGGACTGCGGCTTCTCCACTTCAGCAACCCCGAAGGCTATCGGGGCTGTCAGCCCTGCAGGTACCGCCGGCTATAATTACAAAATTGTAATAATTAGCCAAGACAAATTTTTAATTATTTTTTTCCAGCAGCTTAGCGCTTTTAGATGCCGCTCGTTTCAAAGCAAAAAATGCTGCGACATTGCAAAAAAAGTATGGCGCCGGCAATTTAGCGCCTTCCGACTGCGTGGCGTTCGCAGAAGGCGTTCTTTGTGCCAAAGAACTGAATCGCTGGCAAATTAGAATGAACTTTCCCAGCGGTCGATGATTTGCCATTTTGGCCTGGAACATCGCGAAAGAGACCTCCAGGATTCGATGGACGAAGGCTGACCATCGGTACTTCCGGATCTTTGAACTCTACTGCGGTGCACTCGACGCTGCGGAGCATTTGCAGAAACTTTTCGACTGTCAGCCGGCGATAATCCCGTCTTCCGGGATGTGAGAGCCTGCGATAAGCTTCAGCAACAGTGATCTGCACACCGGCTTCTCGCACAACGTTCGCCAGAGTGAGATCGAACTGGCCGACACGGTCGTCGATGCGTCGCAGTTTATGATTTGTTTCTAGCCAACAGGGAATATTTTTGTCCAGCGACGCGATCAAACGCACATGCGCTTCCGTCGACAATCGAAAGCTGTTCAAATAATCACGCGTTGTTGGCCGCGACGAGAAGGCTGCAGGGGAGCCGACCCACTTCTCGAGCAATTGGGGAGTCAGTGGACAAATCGCTGACAGACAGCGCCACTTTATTACTTCGAGGAGCCGCGGAACTCGCGGACCCCAGATTTTTCTCAAACCATCAAGCGTGTTTGCAAACACCTTGTGTACCCGGGCACGCGTGAGTCCGTATCGTCGGCCGATTTCTGCGTAGCTCAGGCAGAGAAGATCTGCGCCAGGACTGCGGCCGCTCCCTATTTGTGCTCCGATTCTGGCAAGAACAAATTGTCTGTCACGAAGCGGTAGCTTCGCCAGCCCTTGCTCAAGCAAACTCAATAATTCGGCCGCCACCGTGGCCTCTTCAATCTGCGCAACATCAAATTCGCCGGAAACTGCGCGTTCAATCAGTTGTTGGATCTCGCTAATCGTGCCCCACCCACAGGCTCTGTATTGGAGCAATTCAAAAGCGCTGAGTCCGTTGAGATCGCCCAGACTCCGAGCACCTATTGAACGGACAACGTTGGCCAAACGCGTCGTTAGCGGCAATTCGCTGAAAGCGAGATGGCAAATCGATTCCGGAATGGCAAAGCTTGCCGCATCCTCTTGCATCTTTGCCGTCGCCCCTTCGCTGTCTGTCGCCGTGAAATCGTGCGAAGCAGGAACGCAGTTGCGTCGGTGACCACTACGAGACGCCTTCCCGTTTCGGAATCGCGCGCGACGCGCTAGCAAATCCAGTTCATACAAAGTTTTTGGTCCACAATTTTTTTCCCAGGCGAAATCAACGATCTTTCGCCCGTGCAGGTCGCCAAGCACACGAATGCCGAAGCGGCTTAACAAAGTGGTGAGACGCGCTGATGTTGGCCACGCATCCAACGTTTGACTGTGAAGCCTTGCTGGAATCTCGATCGCCTTGGAAAAAGAATGGAGAGCTAACGCTGGCATGGCGCTTCTTAGATTGATTTTTCCGGTCTGCGGCCAGACCCCAAAGCATTCCGGTCGGCTTTTTCAGCTGTCGCTTTCATTGGTCGATCCCCCCCAGAGCATTACAAAATTGTAATGAGTGGCAAGACATTTTTTTTGAACCCTGTTAGTCCGATGGTTACGCGCTGAATCGACGAATCCTGTCGCGAGCATAGCCTTCGCGTACTGGCGATAATGACGAGGGGAGGTTATGCTCCCTTGGGAAAAGTGAGGCTGACGGTGGTACCGTGGTCGATTTCGCTTTGAATCCTGGCGGTGCCCCCGTGAAGATCGACAATCGACTTTACTAAAGCCAGACCCAGGCCTGCTCCATCAGATCCGCGCGATGACTCTGCGCGGTAAAACCGATCGAACACGCGCGGCAAATGTTCGGGAGCTATTCCAGAGCCATTATCACTGACTGCGACCTCGAAATCCTTCGCGCGCTCGGCAAGCGCGATTTGAATCGAACCGTTCTCAGGAGTAAAACGCAGCGCGTTGTCGACCAGATTGCCCACGGCGCGCTCGAACAAGGCGGGGTCGGCAGAAATCTGTCCCTGGCCGCTACAATTAATCGCGACATGACGATCTTCTGCGATCGTTTCATAAAACGCCGCAATTTTTTCCACTGCCGCGCGCGCGTCGAATCGCTTCCGTTCGACCGGCTCGCTTGCGGCATCGGCGCGCGCAACGAAAAGCAAGTTGTCCACGATTCCAGAAAGCCGTTCGCACTCGCCGATCGTGGATTCGATGGTTTCACGATACTCGGCAGAATTGCGGTCGCGCAACAGAGCGACCTGCGCTTCACCCAGCATATTTGCGATGGGAGTTCGCAATTCATGCGCGAGGTCGGCGGAGAATTGAGAGAGGCGCGTGAAGGAATCATCGAGGCGCTTAAGCATTTCATCGAAAGCGATGGCCATCGGCTGAAGCTCGCGAGGCCAGTTGGCGGGTGCGACGCGCTCGTTCAGGTGCGTCGGCCCAATTCGCTCCAGTGAACGCTTCATTTCTTCCAACGGACGCAGCCCGCGCCTGGTGACCGGGATCGCAATTAGAATGGAGGCGAGAATGCTGCCTGAGAGAACGACCAGTACCAAAATACCAAATTTTCTCTCGACCTGCTCGTCGCTGGAACGGTCTTGCGCCACTTGCATCGTAAACTGCTGCCCACCTGCAAGTGCGTGTCTCGTCGTCAGTGCAAACAATTTTCCGGCAACTCGATGTTCACTCGGTGCCGCAGTCTCTCGTGAAGCGACCGGTGGAAAAATGTTTACCGGCAACAGCGTTTCCATCCCGGTTGTCTGCCCGATGGTTGCGCCGGCCGGATCAAGCACACGCACCATAAACGGAGCGCGTTGTCGGCTGCCTGCTGCGTCGATCTCCGCAGCGATTGCAGCGAAGCCGCCGCGTTGTTCAAAACTCGTTTGCAACCCGTCCACTTTATCGGCGAGTACCGCATTATCTTCCGCGAATGCGTGCCGGACAACGATCCAGTAAAAGACGCCGAGCCCACAGGCGAGCAGGAGGGTAGCTGCCAGCGTAAAAAGCAGGATGAGCTGGGAGGCAATGGAGCGCGGATTAGGAGACTGTTGAGATACTGGAGTGAGCCGCGCGTAGAAGTCAGAAGGGGCGGATGGCAAGGAGCGAGTGAGGCGCATCCCCTTCACCGGGCTGCAACGAGCGAGCGACGCCGCCAGACGCCCCTTCTGACTCGCGCCCGGAGGGTTGCGTCGCTTTTGGTGCTGGCCGGCGTTGCTCGCTTGGCCGAGATCGCTGGGGATATCGGCACAGCGCTCGCGCCTTGGCCAACACCAAAATCGACAGCAACGCGGCTCACTCCAGTATCTCAACAGTCTCCTAGGGCGCTTTGAGAACATAACCCATGCCGCGGATTGTATGGACCAGTTTGGTCTTAAACGGATCGTCCACCTTTGCCCGCAAGCGGCGCACTACCACATCGACTACGTTTGTATCGGTTTTGAATCCTATGTCCCACACGTGCTCTGCAATTTCGTCGCGCGATACAACTTGACCCGACGAATGCGCCAGATGTGCGAGCAGGAGAAACTCTTTCGGCGTCAGATTCAGCGGAACACCGCTGCGCTCGGCGCGTTGATGGCGCGTATCGATTTCCAAATCATCGATGCGCAACTTGTCGCGACGCCTGGGGGTACGACGCAGAAGCGAACGCACGCGGGCGAGCAATTCCGAAAACGCGAATGGTTTCACCACGTAATCATCCGCGCCGAGCTCGAGCCCTTTGACCCGATCGCGAACGCTGTCGCGGGCTGTCAAAAAAATGACCGGCGTCTGCGCCTTGGCCGCGCGCAATTCTTCAACGAGAGCCCAGCCATCTTTTTTCGGCAGCATGATATCGACAATGAGAAGGTCGAACCTGCTCGCCCGCGCTGCTGCCAGCCCAGCCTCGCCATCGAGGGCGAGATCGACGGCGAAACCGGCTTCGCGCAGGCCCTTGGCCAGAAAAGCCGCCGTCTTCTTTTCATCCTCGATCACCAGAATTCGCATAAGCCTGATAATCTTCTCCTACTCTTACTCATAATCGCGCTCGTGCTCCAAGTACGGAGTCCAAAGAGCATGAGCGGGCGCAAGAGCGTAAGCAAGACAAGAGAGTGGACCACTTATGAGACGGATCTGTCTCGTCCGGGCGGCAGAGCAATCACCAGCCCCGCAAGCAGAAACGTGGTTGCCGCAGAAAACAGGCAATAACGGCAGTAGGCGTGCAGCAGGAAGGCCTGAACGTAGAGCAGCCAGAGCGTGCCGAGAAACATCGCGCCGACGGTTAGAACGAGAAATATGCGCGCGCGCGCGTAACCGAACAGCGCGAACGTAGCGAAGGCGAACACACTGAAATAAGCAAGCACTCCAAAGGAGGCAACCGGAATTCCGGATACTCTGGCGTACGCACTGCCGAGGACTTTGAAACAATCCGGCGATCCGCCACAGCCGAGCGTCTCGCCCGTTAGCGCCTGCACGGTTAAATATGTTGCATCTGCCAGACCAGCCAGCGAAACGATCGCGGCAACGATGTAAATGATCGTGCGAAATCGCGATACGGTCATGTCTGCGATTTCTTCTCCAGCGCAGCGTTGATCTCAGCACGAATGCCTTCCGGGTTCTTGTCTTTCGATTCCAGCGGCTGATTATTAATGAACAGAGTTGGAGTAATCTGTATCCCTAGTGACTCGCCGCGCTGGCGATCGGCTTCGACCCGGGCCCTGGCCTGTTCGCCGTCCATGTCTTTTTTGAACTTGTCGAGATCGAGTCCGATCGTTCCCGCATAAGATACAAACAATTCGCGAACATTAGGAGCCTTGCTCCAGGTTTCTTGTTCCCGATAGAGCACGTCGTGCATTTCCCAAAAACGGCCCTGCAGTCCGGCTGCTTCGGCAGCCAGCGCCGCCTCTCGGGCATGCTCGTGCATGGCGAGCGGAAAATTCCGAAAGACTACGCGCAAACGCGAATCGTACTCTTTCTCGAGCTGGCCAAGAAATGCAGCGAACATGCTGCAGGGCGGGCATTGAAAATCGCCGTACTCTTCCAGCGTCACCGGCGCGTCCGGGTTACCACGAATGTGCGCTGACTCTGCACCGCTTTTTGCGGAGAGCGTCTTGTCCTCGGGAATAGATGAAACATGTGATCGCTTTGCCCGGTAGAGCATTGCACCGCTTCCGATCGTGGCCAATGCGACCACCGCAACAATGACAAAGGGTAAATATCGCTTCATAGATTACGAGCGGAGAGCGAAAAGTTTCGGCGCAACGAATGAGTCGTCAAGGGCAAGCAATAGAACGACCACGGAAACCTTAAAAGCGGCAACTCCGGATGATGCGAGCCAATGACGAAGGACGAATGTCTAATGACGAACGAATGATCGAAATCCGAATCCAGAAACAATCTGCCGCGTTGTCTTTTCATTTGGTCGCTTCGGCCTTCTTTCGTCATTCGAGCTTCGTCATTATTGACCGTTATGAAACTGTGAGCGTAAACTTACCAATGCAATTGCGAAGATTCTCAATTGCTCTGGCAGTTCTGATCATGTGCGCCGGTTTTTTACCAGGTCAAACGCAATCTGGTTCGGAAACGGGGATCGAAGGAGTCATTACGATCAATCCCGCTCGGCCCGGCCCCGTGCGGGCTGATTCTCCCGTTTCACCACTCGCGAACACGGCTTTCGCGGTGGAAACCCAAAAGGGCGAGATTGCATCGTTCACCACGGATAACGAGGGGCGCTTTCGGGTGTCGTTGGCGCCCGGGCATTACAAGGTTTCCCGCAAGGGAAGGACAAGTAGTATCGGACGATACGGACCGTTCGAAGTCGACGTGGTGGCTGGCCAAATGACAAAAGTCCAGTGGCAATGCGACTCGGGCATGCGATAAACATTAGCTATTCCCGAGAGGTGGCCAGCGCTGCTGTAGCCGCGTGTCGCTGACCGCGGTAAATCTGTGATGTCGATCGCGCGCCCGGCCGGGGTCAGCGACTCCGGCTACAGCAGCACGGGAAACTCGCGAATCTTTCGCCAATTATACGATTAACAATTCAGTAACAAATTACTGAGCACGCTTCTAATGTGGAGGCGTCGGGCGCGGTGGCGGGGTAGGACGAGACCGAGGCGTGGGCGTAGGTCTCGGCGTTGGAGTTGCAGTGGGAGTCGCCGTTGGTGTCGAGGTCGGAGTGACAGTAGGTGTTGGAGTTGAGGTAGGCGTCGCGGATGCGGTGGCCGGCTGCCTGTCGGTGAAGGCGTCTTGCTGCGATTGGCCCCCGATAGCTACACGCCCGTCCGCCCATGAAGTCATGTGCTTGCTGACTATCGCAGAGCCATAATCATAGTCGCCCACGTAGGTCGAAACGATGTTCGGGTCGTTTTGTGCTGGCAGCGGACTGACTACGTCTGAGAGCATATCGTCAGGCAACCAAGTCACTCCGTTGTCGTTGGACTTTCGCGACCACATTCTATAACAGGGAACCCCCGGGTTACCACGGGTGCAGCTTGCGCTCTCGCGCGCGTCATACCACGTGGCTAATAGCGTCCCCGCCGGACTGACCGAAAGGTTAGGCTGCCATTGGGGCCGGCTCGTAGCGTCGGTATTTAACTTCAACGGCGCACCAAAGGTCATCCCCATGTCGGTGGAACGGATGTAGTAAATGTCGCCAGGGTCACTGCCAGTACCATGCTGGGCATAGACTAGGTGAACGACGCCGTCGTAGGCGGCAGGCTCGCCCCAACCCTCGTGCCGCCAGTAGCCACCGCCATCGGAAAACATGACGGCGAAGTAACCGACAAAGCCCACGCCCGGTCCCGGAAAGATTGGGCCCGTGTAGGTGTTAGTCCATGTGTTGCCGCCGTCGGTAGACTTGAAGATAAGGTTCGTGTCGTTGTGGGGGAAGCCACCACCGCCTTCGTCCATCCCGGCGATGTACACGTCGCCTGTAACGAAGTCACCGGTGATCTGGACGTTACGGATGAAGTTAGCCTGAGTGCTCACCATCACCGGACTCTGCCATGTGAGACCGTTGTCAGTAGAGAAGGTGACGAAGATGTTCGCGGTGGGTTGGTTAAAGTCGTTCCAGGAAACGTACATGTTCCCGAAGAAGGGAGAGCTGGGGTTGTTGTCGGCCCAGCCAGACTCGCGGTCATCGATGCCGTTATTGTGAACGCAAAAATGGGTCCAGCTATTCGGGTCCCACGGAGTGGTGGACTTATACCCGCCGAGGGTGCAGGTCCCGTTTGCGTCTAGCCAGACCGTAAACCAAGTGCCAGAGGGCTTGTTGTAGAGAACAACCGGGTCGCCACCGGTATTCGCAAAGGGGCTTGGCGTGAGCCGAGTGAAGGTCAAGCCGCCGTCCGTCGAGACCGACGCGCCGGAAAAGGTGTTGTTTGGCGCGCCTCCTGAGTCGTTGTAGGCGACCACTACCTGGTCGGCGTTATCGGGGTTCGCCGTAGTGAATGTCTCGGACTGAATGATGTGCGGAGGGGTCTCTGTCCCGGTGATCAGATCCACGTCGGTGGTCCCATAGGTCATGGGGGCCATCGCGCTTTGGACGAGCTTGGAGAATGCGCTTGAAGACGGAGCTTCACCAGGCTCGCCGCCTTCGGCCTCGCCGCAAAAAATCATAATGGCTCCCGCCCGGAAGTTCTCCTGCTTGTCGATGCCCAGCTCACTAATCTTCGAACAGTCAAAAAATAGAGGAACGAGCGGGTGAATCGTTCCGGTAGTAACGCTGTAGCTTTGCTGGGCTTGCGCGGAGAATGCGCCAAAGCTCAGCACCGCCAGAAGAACACCAGTAACAGCGACAAGCAGGCCGAAGAAAACGCGCAGATTAAAGGCGGCTAACTGCGGAGTAGATTGTTTCTTCAACTGGATTTGAAGTGACTAAACGTGAGACTGAAACGTCGCGTCCCTGATCCCCACGCTTAATGTGGAGGCGTCGGGCGCGGTGGCGGCGTAGGACGAGATCTTGGTATGGGTGTTGTCCGCGGTGTGGGAGTAGGACGCGGAGTTGGAGTAGGTGTGGGAGTTGGAGTAACTGTCGGTGTAGGGGTAGGAGTCGGAGTACCACCCTGAACAGGCGCCTGAATGGCAACCGTCATAGGCGATCCTGTTTTGAAGAAGTCAACCGCGGCACTTGTAGCTTGCGGCGGTTGATCGGCATCGAACCGGAAATTATATAGCGTGCCCCAGCGAATCGCGTTGGCGTTCTGGTTTTGCGCGAAGGTGTCGCAGTTCCATGTCAGCGAATTGGCAGTCTGGGTAGGCGTCCACGGCGTGCTGCTATACCCCTGGCTGTTAAAGGTGCCGTCGTTTGCCCAACCGGGGTGCTGTGGCGGCGCGTGAAATCCGACGTTACTGATGTTAACTCCGGGTCCTAACGGCACACTGAAAGATTGAATCGCACGATCGAGGTTTTCGTTAAAGAGCGCGTATTCATAGTGCCAGACGCCCGCAGACGGATTGGTCACTTTGTAACCCATGAACCAGATACCGTCGTTTCCCGGATCGGGTTCGATCCGGTTGACCGTCGCACCAGTCCAAGCCCTGATCGCAGGCTGCATCCGTGCAGTGTCACCGTCAGGGTTAAAGGAGAAATTCGTCGTACCACTTACATTGTACTTACGGTATGAGGCGTTGTTAAACATGTTGCATTCCGTAGGATGAGTCTGGCACCAGGCATACTCGTGCGGGGTCACGTATTGCGCTTCGGCAAAATAGCTCGCGCCTTGATTGAGTGTTGTATTCAAATCATCGACCTCAACCAAAATCCGGTGCGAAACGCCGTTGTGGCTGTGACCGCCGTGCTCATTCGCCGTCGATGGAAAGTTGCCGGTGAATGGATTGACCCATGCACGTGAACCGATCTGGTTCTGATCGCCATTTAAATTTGCAGAGTACGGATCAGAGCATCCTGGGCAAAGATGGCTGCCGGTTTGGCAATTATTGGTGTTACACGTGCTGCAAACCGTATCTTCTAATGCGAAGAACGCGTGCTTTAACCAGGACTGACCGATCTGTTCAAAGCGCTCGGTATTCTCTGTGCCGCCAGCCATTCGATAGAGATTCTGTGGGATGACCGGGTGATCAGTATCTGGCAATTGGAACCAATCCAGTGGTTGGTCGCCGTTGTTACAAGAAGTCGTTGCCACTGCCAGGCCGACTTGGGTTCCCACGCTTCCGAATTGTTGCAGGTTTGGCAGATCGCCCACAATGACATCGGGCCCGTGCGTCGCTGTTGGCGCTTGTACACCGGCTGCCCCATGCAGCGGCGGCATGGTTACTGCTTTGAGTTCTCCATTAGCAAGCTCGTTGATTTCGACCGGCTGCATTGCCGTGCCGATCGAGATTTTTCCCACCACTCCCCCGACATCCGAAGGCCGCCCGAGAGCGTTGGCAAAATCGCGCGACATCGTGAGCCTTCCACCATTGATGGTAAGCAACTGCGCCCCGGCATCGTAATCGTACTGGTGTCCTTCAATATTGAAAAAGACGAAGCCCGTTTTCGCGTCGCGCACGGCGAGATCGAATTGTTCGCCCGAAGGGAGTTTTTCGATTGTGAGCTGCTTGAAGGATGCGCCCAACTGTAGCGGCAGGCGTGTCGCCTGCGAAACCGAGGCCCCTGCAGCCGGCACGGCTGCCTCTACAGGGATAAGAGCCATCGATCCCGGCTCGGGCCCGCGCAAAATATCGTTAAAAATCAAAACGGAAAAGAAGGAATCGGTCGCTATGTCGAAACGCATCTGGTCCTGTTTTTGCGGCGCAACGCTGATTCCGTTCAGACGATTCAGATCGAGCTCCATTGTCGCGGTGCCGCTCTCCACTATCATCTTTTGAAGAATCCCGGTGGCCTCGTTCGGGTTGTCCGGACTTTTCTGCTTCTGAGCAACGGCGTTGGCGGAGCCCGCGTCGGGCGAGCTGAGAAGAAAAAGGCACGGGAGAATGAATGCAGTGAGAGCTTTCTTTAACATGGCTTTGAACGGTGATCGGCTTCGTAGACTACGGGCTGGAGAGAGCTGCAATATTTCTCATGGGCACCCCGGTGAAGTAAAGGAAATCTTGAAAAGAATTTAGTGACGATCCTTTTGGAAATGACGAAGAGCTTCCGGGTGACGATGGATGATGGAGGGCGGAGCTCTGCGACGCCTGTGCAACCGATGAACGGACGCGACTCGTGCGGGCTCGCTGAGCTCGCCCCTTCATTGTCGGCGATAGCGATTGTGCCTGCTCGCTGGCGTGCGCCTCGTTTTTGAGTAAATTCGCCAACCTCGTGAAAACCGGTTGCGTCAGCCGAGAACTAATAACGCCGATCTCCCGGAAGAGTGGTCCCGCGTCTGCGGGAAAAAATTCGCCGCTTCAAAAGAGCGGGATTCGTAAATCAAAGACCGGCCGGTGGCGAGCGCTGGCGCTGATCCTTCTTAATTTATTCATGATCGCGCACATCATTCAGTGGCGCGTCATGGGCAAGACAGTTTCGCCGATCGAACCCTCGGAGACCATGTACA
>Ga0193735_1000005_pt1 | contig 79512 bp, 77 predicted proteins | sample U1m2metaG_FD_145080 | JGI IMG/M metagenome (GOLD analysis project Ga0193735, IMG submission 145080) | Soil microbial communities from a riparian zone of the East river system, Colorado, United States - U1m2 | ecosystem: Environmental > Terrestrial > Soil > Riparian zone | place: USA: East River... | reverse complement strand
TCTTTATTCTTTGGAATGATACTAAGAGAAGTAATTTGATTTACTTCTGATAGATTAATTCCATTTTCTTCATTTTTTCCTCGATTCTGTGAAGCCTGGATTTCTCGATAGTGAGGGTCTCGATCTTTCTTTGTAATCTGTTTGCTGGATCTATAGTCAGGTTGTCTATTGCTTTACCATACTCTTTCTACATCTCCTCAAATACTGGCCTATAATATGCAGCAGCCAAACCTATCTTGTGTCCAAGTAACATCTCTCTAATTTCCGGATTTACTTTTGAATTAACCAATTGGGTCGTAAAGAATTTTCGAAATACGTGGAATCGAGGAACTTCTCTCCTTTTAAACTGATTAACATGATCAATTTCTCTTAAACCACCATTATTAATACAATGTCCCTAGCATTCCTTCCATACCTAAAGGACTGAATTGCTTTCTTGTCATCATCGTTTCGACCATTAAATGTAGATCAAACTTTTTTACTATTAAATACGAATTTTCACTAATCCTCTCTCCGTGCCTTTTTCTGAATTCTAGATAATCATCAATCTCTTTTGCAGTTTCTGGAGTGCAAAATGTAAAGTACTCTTCTTTATCTCTGACATAAACTGTTATCTTGTAAATATCATTTATTCTTTCAAGATCCACGACTCTTAAGGGGCTTACAGCACCGGCTCTTATACCTGTAGAGGCTTAAATTAAAAAGATAGTTCTAATTCGTTGTTCACTAAAACTTAGAATCTTTCGTATTTCCTCATGAACGTAGCTCTATCCTTTCCATCTTATTGATTATCTGTTTTCTCACTATTGACAGACTTTTTGACCTTTTTCCAATTCAATATGACATCATTCATTTCACACACGTGTTTTATTGTTGAAAAAATCTGATTTTTGTAATGTTTTGAGAGTTTCTGATTAACAAGGAATTTTATCACAAGATCCGAAATATCCTGTGCTGCTGGGAGCCTCAGAAAAGATATTAGGTCGAGTTTCCAGTAATTCAAAAATTTCAGTAGACAGAATCGCAAGGATTCTCTTGTTAATTTCGAATGCAGTGAATTTATGAAATTAAAACAGACTTGGCTGTCTTCGTGTAAGCGCATCACCGTTAAGATATTTACTAAAAACTTGTTATTAAATTAGATATATAGATAATTTAATATGAATTAAGTTGTATTTTTCCAAAAGGATAAATCTAGTTAGAGTAAGTCTGATAAATCATGGCCACGGAGCAGCTGTTCATTAGTGTAGTTATCATTTTGGTAGCTACACGGTTACTAGGTGAGTTTTCTCAAAGACTTCGTATGCCTCCACTAGTTGGCGAACTAGCTGCAGGAATAATAATTGGCCCTTATGTTTTAAAATTGGTAACCCCTGATCAGAGTCTAAATGTAATTTCAGATTTAGCAGTTTTCTTTCTCATGTTACTAGCAGGTTTACAGATGGATCCTAGAGAAATAAGAAAAGCCGGACTCCGTGGGGGAATTTTGTCAGCCATAGCATTTTCAATACCTTACGTAAGCGGTTTTGGAGTAGCCGCTCTCTTTGGTCTTGGAATAATCCAATCGATGTTCGTTGGATTGTTATTATCGATAACTGCTGTTCCAGTCACCACAATTGTTCTAATGCAATTCGGATTATTGGAAACTAAGCTAGGTAATACTGTTATTACGGCGGCTGTAATCAACGATATTTTTGCCCTTGTAGTCTTAACAATTGTGTTACAACTTCATGCTGCCAATGGTGCGCCAGTGAATATCATGGAAACGACTATAAATTCTGTAATTAAGATTTCATTATTTATCGGTGGAATATTTCTTGTCGATATATTATTTAGAAGAGCGAACGTCTGGTTTCAACGCCGAGGCTCATACTTCTTTGAAAAACTGCAAACAAAGGAAGCAGCCTTTGGGATATTATTAATTTCCACTATTCTGGTATCTGTTATAGCTCAGGTAGTAATTGGTTTACATTTTATAATAGGTACTTTTTTTTCAGGACTGATAGTATACAAAGAAATTATCAGGAAAGAAAATTTTGAAAGAGTTTACGGAATAATTTCTGCAATAACATTCGGATTTTTCGCACCCATATTTTTTGCAGTAATAGGAATCAATATCAATATAGATTCAATCGTCCACAACCTTCCGCTTTTTATTGTTCTTGGAATTGTAGCTGTCCTCACTAAAGTAGGTGGGGGTTATATTGGTTCAAGGTTAATTAAATTCTCAAAGGAAGAAAGTTTAGCCATTGCTTTTATTATGAACGGAAGAGGAATGGTTGAATTAGTCATAGCATCTATAGGGTTTTCTACCGGCATTATTGATTCAACTATATTCTCCATTACAGTAACAATTGGCTGGATTACAACAATCATGGCGCCAATTTTGTCAAGACCCTACGTCATGAAAATTAAATCTCAAACAACAAACAAGCCCAGTTTATAATTTTGAACTTTGTTGGTTGCTACTATCGTCAGACAAACCTATCCATCCGTATCCTTTAACTTCAAGTTCTTCGGATAGCTCCTTTCCTCCAGATTTTATAATCTGTCCTTTAGACATGACGTGAACCTTATCAAGTTTTGACAAATACCTTAAAATTCTTGCATAGTGTGTGATAATCAATATTCCTGCACCAGTCGATATTAGTATGTTTATGGCCTCTGCGACTGCTTGTATTGCATCAATATCCAATCCAGAATCTGGTTCGTCAAGTATTGCAATTATTGGTTTCAGTACAAGCATCTGCATAACTTCAGATCTTTTTTTCTCTCCTCCAGAAAAGCCTTCATTCAAATATCTGCTTAAAAAGGTTGTTTCAAGACCAACATTATCTAGATTCTTTTTCAGATACTCATGAAATTCCCTTACAGTCAAAAATACCTCCCTATTTTCCTGTTTTCCACTTAGACTTTTATTCAGTATATTGTATGCGTTCCTCAAAAAATGACTATATCCGACTCCTGGAATTTCTGTGGGATATTGAAAACCTAAGAATAAGCCCCTTTTAGCTCTCTCCTCAGTCCTCAATTCAAGTATTTTCTCGCCATCTACCAGAATACTTCCGGATGTAACAGAATACTTTGGATGACCCATTATTACATTTGCTAAAGTGCTTTTACCAGAGCCGTTTGGACCCATTATTGCATGAACCTGACCTCTGTCCATTCCAAAGCAAAGATCATTAAGTATCTCTTTACCATTTATGTTAGCCGACAGATTATGTACCTCTAAAAAAACCACAATTCCTTTGTTCTTCAAACATAATATAAATATTGAGTCACTTTGTTCAAAATTTAAATTATTCGTGTTATATTTTATAACAATTTGACAAGGGGCTTGTTCATAGGCAGGTTTCAACCCTTCCATTTGGGTCATATTGCAGCAATAAAATTTGCCTTCTCATATGTTGACGAACTAGTGATCGCTATTGGTAGTTCTCAGACAAGTTATGAACCAGACAATCCATTTACTGCCGGAGAAAGAATTTCTATGATAAAAGATTCGCTGAATGTTGACCCCAAAATAGATTGCAAAAAAACCTTGATAATTCCGATTCCTGATTCAAACGTCCATTCAGCATGGACTCATAGTGTTGATATCTTAGTACCACAATATGATGCTGTGTTTACAAATAATGCATTCACGGGTTACCTTTTTAGTCAAAGAAATATCGCTGTAAAAGAACCAAAACTACTTAATCGAAATGATCTTTCAGGAACCGAAATTCGGAGGAGAATGGTGAAAGATATTAAGTGGGTGCATCTTGTTACTGAACAGACGTTAAAGGTAATCGAAAGAATTAATGGAGTAGAACGTGTGAAAAAAATATCAAATCTATCACATCATCATAAAATCTGAAGCTCTAGACGCATAGCAAACTTTTTGAATCATTTTCTGGAAAATTGTGTAATTTGAACAATTAATAATTCATATTGATATTGATAATTATATTTCTTCTCGCACTTCGCAAAATCATCTCTTCGATTGTACCTCTGCAAAGTAACGCAAAATGGTTATTTATGTAAGAACCCTAAAGTTCCAAATCTAATAAAGCAGAGAGCAATGTCAAATTCAGGTTCTTGGTTGTTCGAGAAATTACCAAAAAGAATTTTTGATTCCCGATGATTCCTATGATTTCACTATCTCAAAAGAATTCTTAGCCGACGTAGACGGGTATCCTTCACTTGACACCTCTACGTCTATGACAAGTGGTCCCACGTCACCTTTCTTGCCGACGGCCCAGGAATAAACAAATTTCCCCTCGAAATCGGTACTTCCTTTAAATTGCTTCTCAAAATTATCTCCTGGATAAATCAATTTTCCATCAATTTGCGCATTAGCAATTGCCCTATGGTTTGAATCGGTAACAGTTATTGTAGTATTCTGAGTGTCTCCTCTTGCCACACGATCTTTTTGCGGCAAAATTGTAACAAGCAATTGATTATTATTAGTTTCTACCTTTTTAATATCAGACGAACTCGTCTCAGATACATTGGATTGTTGACTAGATTCTACTGGAGATGACGTCTCAGATACATTGGATTGTTGACTAGATTCTACTGGAGATGACGTCTCAGATACATTGGATTGTTGACTAGATTCTACTGGAGATGACGTCTCAGATACATTGGATTGTTGATTGGGAACACCATTGACAACCACGCTAGACCATCGTGTAGGTGCTGTATTACAAAGTAATTTTGCTGTTATCTTATTGTTACCCTCGTTTAGATGTGCATATGCTTCATGTAATACAAACTTCCACTCAGAAAAATCATTTGCTCCTCCTGTACCACCTGCAACTGCGCTTTGGTAAGGTCGTACATCGTTAACTATAACGTAAACCGAACAATCCTTGGCAATAGTATCAGATGATTGACCTGATATTACCAGCTCTTTTTCTAAATCCACCTGTTGGTATGGCATAAGGTTAACTATCTTAATCCATTCTATTTGCGTTTGCAGTGGTAATACTCCTTCTGAACTCTGGCTAGAAACCTGTTGATTTGAAGGACATATCAAAACAATAAGCAAGACAGGAATAAAACTTATAATCAGTAGAAATGGTATTTTCGACTTACTTAACATCACAAAATATTCATCTTGCAGATATATATTCCAAAGACAAATCCTTTGTAGAGCGACACTACTGTCATAAAAGATTTAGGAAGACGGACTATAAATTGGGAAAAAATTTGTTAAACTATCAATATCTGCCGATGTAAGCAATTCCCATCTTATTACTCTATTTTGCAAATAGTAAACATTAAAACCATTTTTCAAGTTGTTTCCTTGATTTTTTTATAATTTTTAAGGACTCAAGATTTAATTAATTGTATAATCACTTGTGATATGAGAATTTCTTCTAACTTAACTAATTTCTCGATTAACTATACTCAACTAGCCCAGGTATTGATAAATAACTGAAAAACGAGAACAAAATAATTGAAGGTACATTCTTTATCAAAGAGGGAAATACATGACATCACAGACCAAATTAGTAAAACTTGGCCAACAAATTCCATCGGTGCCATTAAGAATCTGCAGGCCCACGTCATAGATGTGAATAAACGGCTTCTTGTGGGAAACAACTTAATAGCAATACAATTGGCACCTCATCTCATCATTCCACATTTGACACACCATGGATTATTGAATCACTTTCCCTCAGTAGAAGTCGATATGAATGCAGTGAAATTTGTATGCAATGGCGCCAATATTATGAGGCCTGGCATCACTGATTTTACTCCATTTAATGAATCTGAAATAGTATTGGTAAAAGATCAAACTCACAAAAAAGAACTTGCCGTATGTCTATCACTGGTTGATGATGTGAATGCAAGAAAAATGGATAAGGGCGTTGTCTTGAACAATATACATCATATTGGGGATATCTATTGGGAAATGAAAAAAACTATCCGGACCTGACGATTTTTACGATATCAAAGAAGTGGTAATTTTAAGAATCGAACTCTTTAGTTAGAGATTAATAGATTCCTCTTTAGTTCCCTTATTGGTTATCGCCAGTATATCAATACCATCGCCACTTGCTGAATCTCTTTGTACTGACGATTTAATTGCCTTAATAGCGAGCTTCTTCGATGCATCTTCTGTCATATTTTTGTTATATTCAGAATCTATTAGTCCCAAAGCTAATTCTGCACCAGTGCCCACTGCTGCATAATTGTCAGGTAGAAGCGAACCTAACGGATCTAGGGTATAAATCTCGGGCACAGTGTGTACTCCTCCAACAATTACCTGCGTCAGCAAAGGGAAGTACCTTCTTTCAAACATTATGACCGACATTAATTTGGCAGCGGAATTGGTAGCCATCTCTCTCCTAGTTTCTAATTTTCTAATTTTCGCGAGTGCTCCCACCTGTCTTGTCAAAACCTGCATATCGGCAACCATTCCTGCACACGCGCTAGCAATTTGATCTGTTATCGAGAATATTTTCTTCGTATTTTTATTTACAACAAAATTTCCATACGAGATACGCTTATCAGCTGCAAGAACAATGCCATCTTGATAAGTTAAACCTATAGCGGTAGCACCGGGCATAAATTGAAACGCCATATGATTGGATAGTAGTGAATGTAGTTAGATTTAGTCGTTTCGTCGGTTTCTTAAACAGTGTAAGTTGCAATAAATCAGGTTGTTTTAGATAAGAATGTGTCATGAATCCTTATTGCCTCTGAAACTAGCCTGCTCTGCAATTCTAATGCCTCCTTTCCTTCAGGATGTCTTGACTCAGCCACAGCTTGTGCTACTATATTCATAATATGTCTTAAAAGGAACTCATCACCCCTTGATGATTCCGCCATATACGTTGGATTTGCCTTGTTTACAAATACTACATTTTCATTTATGAAGCTATATCTGGAATCAGTTTCATCTTCATAAGGAATGATCTTGTATCCGATTTTTTTCAATGCGAATGTTTTCTTAATCAGCGGCTTTCTTATTTGAGTTGTAACTGTTACATTTTCGTAATTTCTATTATCTATATTTTCTGCACTAGACAGATAATTAGGTAAGGTATTATCTTCAATTCCCGCAGTCTGCAGATTTCCTCCTTTATCACTTATAGTATCACTAGATCTTTTGATTTCATCCCTAGTAATGTCTTTGTATTCATCTTCTATTGATTTATCAAACAAATTATCTTCCGCAGGTATAGCTGACGTTTTATTACCAGGTTTTGATACTATTTTCTTGGTTTCTACTATCTCGTACCCTTCTATCTCTTCATATGGCTCAAGCGTGTCAATTACTGCCTGACCAAGAACTTTATCTATTTGTTTGTAAATTTTTGATTCTTCCCGAGTGACAAGAACATCTTCATAGAGTGTTAGACTAGGTATGACCGTATCAATTATGAACTTTTTCATTAGGCTTGAAAATGTCTCAAACTCATTATCTTCTATTATTGCGGATTTATCAGCGAATCTTGATGTCAGGGAATCACATCTTACAAATCCTGTCACTCTGGGTATCTTGGTATCAAAACCAAATAAAGTCCTCATAACTATATGGCCACCTACCATAACTGCAATTCCTCTCTCATCCTCAGTTAAAGGTCTACGAGCTACAGTTATTTCACCAACTATGTACCCCTTATCCAGACTTAACGGTATTTTGTGGCCCTGTATCTCAGGGACCTTTATCAGTTCAGCATCTGAAAAGTTCCATTCTTTAAAGTTGGCTGACTTTTTAATATATACCTCAAAAAGAGGGTGTCTGAGTACTGCCAATTTTCTAATTTCCTTTATCAATCTTAATACATCTACAAGCGATTTGGCATCACTGACTATTATCTCAGTTCCATCTCTGGATAAGGGTGGTTCCCTAATCTCACGTAAATTTGATTCACCTGTAAATAGTCCATCAAGAGATTTTGTATCGATTAAAAATGATTTGTTGTAGTTACCCTTTCGCGTTCTAATTTTCATCTTTTCAAATGACGTAAGAAATGAAAGTCTGCCTGTCCCATACCTACCTGTCCTAACCCTTTTTAATTTGGGTGAAATAGAATCAACTTTCTTATGGGGTGAGCCAAGTAACAAGAACTTTTGAATTTCGCTTTCATCCATTCCTGCATTATCCTCAATGGAAATGGAAAAATCATTTAGAATAGTTATCAGAACTCTTGTTGCGTCTTCGTCAAAGGCATTTTCAATCAGTTCCTTAATTACGTCAGCAGGAGAAACCCATGTCTTTGTAGCAAATTCTCTAAAGAATGATGGATGCACCTTTAAAGCGACTGTCATGATTACTATCTTTTAATCTCTCACCTTTATCTATTACTCGCTTCTACTTTTTCTATTCTCATAAAATCTGTTCTTAATCTGTCAGATACAAATTATCAAAAAAAAGCTGTCAGAAATACTTTGAAACAATAGATCACGTCATGGAAGAAAAGCTGACTTAATAGTTAAACAAACTATTTCCAGATGGCAGAAATTCAATTATACCCAGTATTAAATGAGGCTTGGGTGCAGTGGGTGTTGTTGTCAACCATATCATGACAGCAGGTATTGTAGCACATGCAATTATCGTCAAAATGATAAGCCAGACTGCTGTCATTGTTTCAGCCATAGAATACGGATTTAGAAGTAGATATATAAATTTTCAAAATGATTCATTCGCTTAAATAGGATTATAAGTCACCACATAGGCTTCACATTCTTGCTGAATGAAATTATTAGAATACCAGGGCAAAGAATTATTTACTGAGTACGATATTGCTATTCCAAAATCATATCTTGCCAAAAACCATTCGGAGTTAAGTCAAGTTGCAGACAAACTCAAATTCCCTGTTGTACTTAAATCACAGTTAACTGTTGGCGGTAGAGGTAAAGCTGGCGCTATATTAAAATGCATGAAAAAGGAAGAGCTTGAATCAAAGTTTACAGAATTATTAAATAAAGAAGTAAAGGGGGAATATCCAAGTGTAATCTTAATTGAAGAGGCTGTAGATATAGATAAGGAACTTTATCTTTCGCTGTTCCTGAATAGAGGAAAAAGGACTTATTCATTAATTTCTTCTGCAGAGGGAGGAATGGATATTGAAAGTGTTGAAAATAAAGTAATCCAAGACATTTCTATTACCGGATTAACTCAAGCAATTGCAGAAAGCATCGGAAAAAATCTGGGCATAAGCGGTGTAACTGCTGTATCATTATCAAATATAGTCATAAAGCTGGCGAAACTAGTTAGAGAAAAGGAGGCTGAGTTGGCAGAAATAAATCCTGTAGCCATACTAAGAGATGGAACATGTCTGGCACTGGATGCAAAAATAATTATTGATGATAATTCAATATTTAGACATCCTGAATTAAGAAAATATATTCAAATTTCTGAATTGCAGGAACAAGCGGAAAAAAGCGGCTTTTCATTCGTGGAATTAGATGGAAACATTGCAATAATAGGTAATGGAGCTGGTCTTGTCATGTCAACATTGGACATCGTTAATGATGCTGGTGGAAAACCGGGTGCCTTTTTGGATTTTGGTGGAAGGGCTACTACTGAAACAATTTACAAGGCGTTAGAGGTCATAAGCAAATTAAAAAAAGTCAAGGCGATTTTGGTAAATTTGTTCGGTGGTATTGTTAGAACTGATCTGGTAGCTCAAGCTATCCTTGATGCATACAAAGATGGTATGATTAGTATACCAATTTACGCTAGAATTTCAGGTGCAGAATCAGACAAAGCTAAACAAATGCTATCTAGCAGTAATGCAAAATTATATGATACAGTAGAAGAAGCTATTTCATCATTAGTCCAGTATATAGGGTTGAGCAAATAAATGTATAAAAAATTTGATATTTTTGATATTCTAGTAGGTAAACCCGAAGATCCTGACTATGGTAATAAACCCGTGGTAATACAGGGAATAACAGGAAATTTTGGCTCTGTTCACACTAGGTTGATGAGAGAATACGGAACAAATATTGTGGCTGGTGTAACTCCCAATAAGGGCGGTCAGTCATTTGAAGGAATACCTGTCTTTGATTCTGTAAATGATGCAAGCAAGAGTTTCAATGTACAGATATCCGGAATATTTGTTCCTGCCCAATTCTTTCTTTCTGCAATAAAAGATGCAGTGAATAGTGGAATAAAATTACTTGTAGCAATTCCAGAACACGTTCCAGTACGTGATGCAATGGAATCTTTAGAGTACGCACAGACCAATAATGCAAGAATAATAGGGCCAAATACCCCGGGGGTAATTGTTCCCTCAGTGAATAAAATCGGAATTATGCCGTCCCAACCATTTAAGAAGGGTAATACTGCAGTTTTCTCTAGGAGTGGGACGCTAATGTATGAAGTTTCGTTTCATTTGTCGAGAGCAGGAATAGGACAAAAAATAGCTCTAGGAATAGGAGGCGATCCAATCAATGGGACTAATTTGATAGAAGCTTTTGATCTCATAAGTGATCGAGATGAGGTAGACTCAATTGTGGTAGTTGGCGAAATAGGAGGAGATGCTGAGGAATCCCTCGTTCAGTATATCGAAAAAACAGGTTTCAGTAAACCCGTTGTAGCATACGTCGCAGGACGATCTGCACCAAAGGAAAAAAGAATGGGACATGCAGGGGCAATTGTTTATGGAAATTATGGCTCCGCAGAATCAAAAATTTCCAGTTTCTCAAGAGTGAATATTCCTGTGGCAAAAAGACCTGCCGAAATCCCTAGTATTCTGTTGAAATTGATGAAATGAATATTTATCAATTAGATATTCCATCCTGGTCCACTATATCTTCCTTACTTCAATTAAGATGATGTTTATACAAGTAACTATAATAATATTAAATTTAATCGATTGCAATAGAATAAACAAGTATATCAATTGGAATTACTCAGACAATTTCAAATTATTCGCAACATTTAGACTATAAATATGCTAAGAATACTAATAGGGAGCTCCCACTTTCAATTAAAATATCCCAATGTGAGTATTAAGTGGAACTCAACGATTTAGCACAGTACTTGGTTAAACTTAAGAACGAATATCTTGATGAATTTCATTCGTACAATCACATCAGGGAATTTATCCCAGTTGCAAATCACCAAAGCTTATTTGACAAGAGAATATTGGAAAAACTACATACTTTCTTTAACTATAACAAAATATACTATAAACAACAAGGTCTAACACTCTCTAATATCCCGTGCATATCTTATGAAGGAGATGTAAATCAATTTTGGCTGAGTTCCAAAAAATATGATACGAGTTATCAACCATTTCTTCCAACATGGGGACTCTCAGCTCTTGTAATGATTCTAGTTGCAAAGGATTTGGGATTTGAAAATATCATAGATATCGGATCGGGTGATGGAAGATTGATATTTTGTGGGAGTATACTTGGTCTTTATTCTATTGGAATAGAGATTGATAAAGATCTGTGTGACCTACAAAATAAAATATCTTTATCTAGTAACGTAAAATATAAAGTCATAAACTGCGATTCGAATTCGATAGACTACTCACAATTCAAGCTAGAAAATACCATTATATTCATTTCTGCATTACCTGACTCAGGAGAAATATTATCTTACAGCATTCTAAATCACTTGAAAAAATATAAAGCGAAATTGCACAATGTAGGTATTACGCTAATGGGGAGTCATACACATAGACGATATTCGCGAGATAAATCTATGTGGGGATGGGGAAAATTCATAGATGACTCTGGACTGAAAATAGTGAAGTGTATAAGTTTACCAAGTTCCTGGACACTTGATGAAAAAAAGGAAACACCATATCTGTTCACGCTTTTCAAATATTGATTATTTACAGTTAAGACTCTTGATATTGCCGTGTGATTTTATCATTATTATCAACTTGGAGGAATCTGAGTTTGTATATCTCAGTACTATTGTCGTTGTGCACAACCAGAATCCTAACGCCATGTTATGTCATGGGATTCCTTAAATAACAATCTATTTTGGTATGTGGCACGTAAAGACTATAAAATGAATGGATTTGGTGAATAAGCTGTCAAGATACATGGTATATCTTAAGAATGAGAAATACCTTCCAAAAGACGCAACGTCGATCCTTTCTATATCTCGAAATATTTTACATGATGACAAAATTATAATTAGGGATGTTAGGGTCGCAAGTGACTTTCTTGAACTTGATATGAGCATAGCTACCTCATCAGGAATAGGAAAAATAAAATCCAAACTTTCACAGATAGCTCCACTTATAGATATTGATAGAATTATTGAAAAGGAACTTGATAAAAAAGAATCTATAAAATTGGCCCGTGAACTTTTTAACAATGAAAAATATTGGAAAACGCATGAAGTTCTTGAAGGTATATGGAAACATACTCAGGGTGATGAAAGAGACCTGTTGAATGGTATCATTCTTGTTGCCGCTGCTTTAGTACATTACCAAAAAGAGGAACTAGCAATTTGTATTTCTATTATGAAGAGAGCACTGGTTAAATTGAATAACTCGCATGGCAAATATTACGATATTGATATTGATTCTTTAAAAAGAGAAGTTACAAATATGGTTAAATCAAGTAAGGTTTCAAAAGTTAAAATTTAGGATAAATTTAGGATAAACTTATATAATGAAATATGAAAAGACCAAGACCGAGGGTTCAGAATCATACTTGGTTCACTCAGATTGTCTGTTTCTTCTCAATCTCATCATGTATGCAGCTACAATTAATCCAGCAAGAATGGAGACCAGTATGAAAAAAGTACCCTCATCTCTTACAGTCCCCTTTGGTAAAATTGCAAAAAATATAGATAAAAGATCTATCATTTTTGAAACATGGATAATCAACTAGGTGGGGAAATTAAAGATTACTTAACTATTTGTAAATAATAATAATAATAAGGCTCTGTTCTATTGATTGCATATTGGTTAATAATGGAATCTCTGCTGAAAATAAACTGAAGGTTGGACTTGAAATCCATCAACAGCTAGATTCAAAAAATAAACTATTTTGCAATTGCAAAATAACTGATTCTACTCAATATGATTTTACTTTTAACAGGAACCTGCGTCCGACTCAAAGCGAGATGGGATCTTATGATCAAGCGGCGCTTTTCGAATCTAAGAAAATTAAGGCAGTAAAATATCAATCTTCTAAGAATTCAAACTGCTTGATAGAATCTGATGAGGAACCTCCCCTGATGGAAAACAGGGAGGCACTAGAAATAGTATTAACCGTATCTGTGGCACTCCACTGTACCATTGAAGATGAATTACATGTAATGAGAAAGATAGTAATTGACGGTTCAAATACGACTGGATTTCAAAGAACAATACTAGTAGGCAGAAACGGTTTTTTGGATGTTGATGGCGTTAGAGTAGGTGTCCAGAGTATATGCCTAGAAGAGGATGCCGCTAGAATAATTAATGAACAAGACAGATATGATGAAAAAGAAAACAAGATTTATTCTCTGGATAGACTAGGCATACCTCTTATCGAAATTGCCCTTGATCCAATTTCCAATTCTCCAGCTTTTGTAACAAATGTAGCGCTGACTGTGGGGCGACTACTAAGATCCACAAAAAAAGTGTCAAGAGGACTTGGTAGCATAAGACAGGATGTAAATATCTCAATGAACGACGGATCTGTTGTAGAAGTTAAAGGTGTCCAACAACTATCCCAGCTTGCACTTGTTATTGAATACGAAACAAAAAGACAGGATGGGTTAAATCAAATTGCGAAAGAATTAAAGGGACGTAACATCGATGAATCAAGAATCATGGACAACGCTACAGATGTTACCGATTTAATAAAAAGATCATCCTCAAAAGTGGTAAAGAAAATCCTCAGTGATGATTCTAGGTTTATGGCATTCGTTTTGCGAGGTTTTAGAGGTATTTTATCTTTTGAACCATATCCAGGAATTAGGTTGGGAAGAGAGTTGGGGGACCTTGTAAAATCCTATGGAATAGGTGGAATATTTCACTCCGATGAATTACCGAACTATGGCATTAGTAGTGAGGATGTCCAATCAATATCTTCTGAATTAAAAATGGAGAAGAATGACGCTTTTGTATTAATAGGTGGATCAACAAAATCACTAAATACGGTATTAATTGAATTATCAAATAGAATCAAAAAATCATTTTCAGGCGTTGTTCCTGAAACACGTTCTGCAAGATTAGATGGTGTTACGGTATTTAGTAGACCCAGACCTGGATCAGCAAGGATGTATCCAGAAACAGATATCCAATACATTTCAATAGATGATAACAGGGTAAAGGAATTATCTAAAAACATACCTAAACCATGGAACCTAGTCGTAGATCAAATTTGCAAGAAGTACGGCATTAACAAGACATTGGCTGAAAATATTTTTGATTCCCGATATTTTTCTCTTTTTGAAAAAATAATCTCAAAAACCTCAATCAACCCGTCATTCGTTATATCTAAACTTACGGAGGATTTAGTTAGTTTGGAGAGAGAAGGATACGATACTTCAATTCTCACTGACGAAGTATTATTTTATCTGTTTATGCAATTAAATAATTCTAGAATATCCAAAGAATCTATTCCAATAATATTTGAAAAAGTGTTGAAAAAAGAAGTTAATGATGTAGATGAAGTAATTAGGGCTTTTGGAACTGAAAGGGTAACTGAAGGATATGTGGATAAGACCATAAGCAGGATAATAGATGAAAATGATACGGTAATTTCTGAGAAAGGATTGGATGCAATTGGGCTTTTGATGGGTAGGTGCATGGAAATTCTAAGAGGCAAAATTGACGGTGAGAAAGTTAATAAAAAACTCATGACGAAATTAACTGAACACATCCAAAGATCCAAGGGATAGAATATCAAAAAGAATTGAAATCATTGCACTAATTATTTAATTATTCAGAACACCAAATGTACTCTAGTAAAAATTTGAAAGTTTTATAAAATTTTGTTGCCCATAATACTACAGGTAATTCGAAGATTTGCTGTCAGAATAACCTAACTTGCTTATAGTCTATACTTTCTGGTATTGAATGTACCAATTCTAAGATACCTGTTTGTATCTTGTTCTTCTTTTTAACCTTTTAAAGGATTCTGAGATTATCCAATAAATGCAAGTAGCAATACCTATAAGCAATATAATCACGCCTATTAGAATTGTGTAAATTTCAATTTTTAGATTTCTATTACTATCAAAAAGGATGGCACTTCCAAAGATACTATTTGTGTAGATGTCCTTTTTATTGATATTAGTTAAAACCGCTGAATAGTTACCACTCATTGGTGGCATAATTGTAGTAAAGAACGATTGTGAAGAATTATGATCAAACAATAACGTTCCTTTTGGATTTAATATCCTTATATTAAGTAATTCTAAAGAATTGTGGGGGGTAATGGATAACGATATGTTTCTTCCTTTTTGTACATCTTCCAGTGATAGAATGGCATGACTTTCATTACTTATTTTCCCGTTAAACACAGTACTTGTGGAGTGAAGAGGGTCTGGCACACGGATCGAAGAAATAGAAATTATTGTTATGCCAATTAATAATGAAATCAATCCGATAGCTAAAACACTCCATTTCATTAATAATCACCTACCAGAGATGGCATCTAATTACTTATCCTCATTTAACGAATTACAATTACGTATTCTTAGGGTATTATTCTATTCTCAAATAATAGTTTTAGGGTTGGCGTTAACCGCTTATTACTTTGAAGGAATGATAATTCATAATATATAAATAAACTAAATTTCGATATACATGCCATGAGTAGTTTAAGGCACTCAAAATCTATCTTGTTTGGTTTAACTTTTGTATTGATAATGTCCATGGCAATTGGAGGAATTGCTGCTTTTGCCCAATCATCCTCCCCCGACAGTCCTTTGGCCGGAGTTGTAATGAAGGGTGGAGCTACAGATCAAAAACAAGTCAGAAACGATACATCATTACCTCCTGCGAATTATTTCGATGAAAGCTTCAAGTTAATAAAAGATGCAGGACTAAATCATGTCAGGTTCTTATTATATTGGGAGGCATATGAGAAAAATCCACAAGCATTCATGAATGAGTTAGAGCAGGTAGCAAATCTCGCAGATAAATATGGCATTAAAGTTCTCTATGATAATCATCAGTGGCATACTTCCTCGTGGCTTGAAAAGAGGGGAACAGGTTTTCCAGCGTCCCTTTTTGAGAATAATTCACAAAAATATCCAAAGGACGGTGGCGGTAAAGAGGGACAACCGGTAGCAAAGCTGTGGTGGTCTGATTTTTGGGATGGATCTATCAAGGATGCCCAAGGAAAGGATGCATGGACATCGTTCGCTGACTTTTGGAAAAAGGTAGTTACAAAGCTAGACGCGCATCCCAGTACTTTCGGATATGAAATTCTGAGCGAACCTCATGTAGAAAGTTCAAATCAATGGGAAAAAATTGGAAATTTCAATTCATTCATAACTGATGAATTACGATCATTAACTAATAAGACAATTGTTTATAGTATGAATGTTCCAGTAGATGTTAAAGGACCGATACAATTAACGCCAGAAAATCTTGCCAAGATGGCTCCTACAAATAAAGAAAATGTAATGTTTAAAATAAGCGTCTATGGAATTCCAGACAGAGATCAATATCAAAAACAAAGATTTGACATGTTCTTAAAAACTAGTGAACTGACGGGTGACCCACTCTATGTCGGTGAATGGAATAATGTCGTAAGAACTCAAGTTAACGGAGTATTTCAGCTAGATCCTGCAAAGAGCGGTCTTGACCAGCAAACCACAGATGCCATGCTGCAAGCATTTAAAGACAATAATATAACCGCCTCTGCTTTCTGGAAATGGGACTACCAAGATGCAAATACGCCTAGCTTCAACCTAATATTAAATCAAAATGGAACTATAATGCCAACACAATATTACACATATCTCAAGAACTCAGTAGCTAAAGTCTATCCTGACCTTAATGCTCCGAAGTAAACCCTATGTGTAACCCCCAGAATTACTAGCCTCGGTTCCTACCATAGACACAAACACGTCATCTAATGTAATAGGCGACACCTTGAAGAAAAAATTTTTCTTTATTGCAATTGCTGATAATTCCTGAATGTTGGATTCAAAAGTGAATAGTTTTAGTATGTCGGTTCCAGTATCAACTACAGTGCCATATGATTTTAGAACCTCACCATCAACGCCAGATTTTGAAATCTCTATTTTAATATTTTCTTTAATATTCTTCCTGATGTCTGAAAGTGTTCCTTGTGAGATAACGACTCCCTTATCTATAATGACTATATCATCGGACAACACTTCTGCCTCGTCCATATAATGTGTTGTAAGCAGGATAGTTGTTCCACTATCTTTTTTTTCTTTGATTGCTTTCCAAATTTGACGCCTGGACACAGGATCAAGCCCAATCGTGGGTTCATCTAGAAATAGTAACTTCGATTCTGTAGCCATTGCCATCGCTACTAGTATTTTTTGTTTCATTCCTCCTGAAAGATACATGGCAAGTTTATTTCTTACATCATACAATTCGAACTCTTGAAGGATCTTTTTTGCTCTTATTGACGATTCGTATTTATTTACTCCTCTAATTCTTAGCCAATAATAGACATGATCCCATGGCGTAAGAGCACGTAGGGGCCTTCCTTCTTGTGGCACAATAGAAATATAATTTCTTATTTTTTCTGTATCTTTAATGAGATCATTATCAAATATTTTTACAGTACCAGAAGTTGGTAATAACTGTGTTGCACAGATTCTGACAAATGTAGTTTTTCCCGCTCCATTTCTTCCAAGGAGAGTGAAAATTCTTCCTGGTTCAATATCTAATGAAATATTCTTTATGGCAAAGGATAATGATCCCTTATATTTTTTAGTAACTTCAACGGCTTCTACTGCACTCATAAAGATATAATTTCAATATATTCAATTATATGATGTATGCTATTAAATCAATTTTAAAACAGGAAGGTGCGTGGAAGACGAAAATTAAAATAACCTAACTTATTCGACATTGATAGAAACACCATGGTCCTTTGAGTCCATTAGCTTAAAGGTTACTTCTAAAATTCCATTTTTGTATGTTGATTTACCTGAGGATGGTTCAATTTTATCAGGAAGTTCTATTTTCTTGTTGTATTTTCTTTCTCCTGAAACAGATTCTATGGTTAAAGAATTTTCATTAGCACTTATCCTTAAATCACCTTTAGTTACACCAGGTAGCTCTGCAATAACTTTCAATTTGTCAACATCCTTTATGATATCTACGACAGGTTCCCTCTGATCACTGACTGAAAACCTGCCGCTTAGGGAGCCTGGAAAAGTGTTTAGGTTTCCAAATTTTCTGACAATTGGTTTGCCATCTTCGCCAATTTTAAATGAATATCCATAAACGATTGGCCCGAGTTCACGTACAGTAGACCCGTCATCAAGCTTACGTTCTCTTATGAGATTCTTCGGAACGTTTTGATCCATATTTTTGACAGCTTCTTGCATCAACTTTTCCATTTCTTTCATCATGGCGTCTACGTCAGGGAACCATGAATTTGCTCTTCGTCGCCCAAACCACTCATCAAACGGAGTTGACATACACATTATCCTGATTTATTTAAATATAAATATTATAGGCTCTGCAAATTAAACATTTTTCGTATCATCCAATTCTTTAATTAACCATTTTTGTCTTTCACTAAGTTTTGTGGGTATGTCAAGTTTTACATTTACAATTTGATCACCCTTAGAATGCCGCCCGTGTATTGGTATTCCTTTTCCTCTTAATCTAAAAATTGAATCAATTTGCGTACCTGCGGGAATTTTCAACTTTTCGCTTCCATATAATGTCGGTATTATTATCTCTGTTCCTAATACTAACTCTGGATATTTGAGTTTCAGAGAATAAAGTATATTTCCATTCTCAAGTTTCTCAAACTTTTGATGAGGTTTAATATGAATTCGAATAAATAAATCACCTGGAATTTCATTTTCATAAGAAATTCCTCTGCCATGTAATTGTAGTGTCATACCATCTTCGATACCCGGTGGTATTTCAATCTGAATTTTTTTTCTAGCTGAAACCTTACCAGACGCGTTACAATTTCGGCATGGCTTTTCTATAATCTCCCCCATTCCTCTGCAAGTTCTACACGTTTCCACAGTAACAAAAGTTGAAAATCTATTTTCATTAATTACTCTCTTTGTTTGTCCAACACCATTGCACGACGCGCATTTCTTAGGTTTCGTACCAGGATAACAACCACTTCCATTGCAAACTGAACATTTTTCTAATGATGGAACTTCAATAGTTTCATTCTTTCCGCTTATTACTTCCTCAAGGGTGAGTGGTAAATCAATTACTGTGTCTTCGCCCCTGCTGGTCCTTCCAAAATTAAACCCAAACCCAAATGGATCACCTCTATTTCTGGTAGAAAATCCACCTCCGAATAATTGTTCAAATATATCTCTAATTCCACCAAATCCCATATCTCTGAAGATTTCGTCAAAATTAGATTCTGATCCTCTGAAGACTTCCTCGGACCCTAGGTGGCCATATCTATCATATTTTTTTCTTTTTTCATCGTCCGATAGTACAGCATATGCTTCTGAAATTTCCTTGAATTTCTCTTCTGCACCTGCGCTCTTATTTCTGTCAGGATGGTATTGAAGAGCTAATTTCCTATACTTATTCTTGATCTCTTCTTTAGTAGCATTCTTGTCAACATTCAATACTTCGTAATAGTCGCGATTTGTTGTCATGGTAAGATACCATTGGTTGATAATAAGCGATTCAATTCAGGTTTGCCTTTTCAAACCGATCAAGTTATGGTTGAGTATTAGACTGATTCGCAGTATCTGAACTTTGATTCGCAGTATCTGAACTTTGATTCGCAGTATCTGAACTTTGATTCGCAGTATCTGAACTTTGATTCGCAGTATCTGAACTTTGATTCGCAGTATCTGAATTCTGAGATGATGTAGTTTGTTGGGATGCTGCAGCTCCAGCAGCCCTGTAAGCTTCGGTGCTTATTTCACCTACAATATTTTTTAGGCCTTCTATTTTCTTTTTAATCTCTTCGTTATTATTTGATGTAACAGATTCCCTTAGTTCCTTGACTGCGTTATTCACTTTTTCTATTTGTTCGGGTTTAATTTTGTCTTTTAAATCCTGTTGAGTTAATTTCTCTGCAGTATAAATTAGATTATCTGCTTCATTTTTTACTTCTGCTTCTTCCTTCTTCTTTTTATCCTGCTCTGCAAATTGCTCTGATTCTTTCTTAAGCCTTTCAATATCGTCTTTAGATAATTTAGTATTTGCAGAAATTGTTATTTTTGATTCCTTAGATGTAGCTAGGTCTTTTGCAGTAACATTAAGAATTCCATTTGCGTCAATGTCAAAAGTAACTTCTACCTGCGGGATTCCTCTGGGCGCCGGTGGTATTCCTGATAAATTAAACATACCTAGCGAAACACAATCGGCTGCCATTGATCTTTCTCCTTGCACTACATGCACAGTAACTGCGTTTTGATAGTCTGCAGCAGTAGTAAAGACTTTACTTTTCTTTGTCGGAATGGTTGTATTCCTATCGATGAGTGGTTCTTTTAATCCTCCAAGTACTTCAACTCCTAACGTGAGGGGAGTCACGTCTACTAGAAGAATATCTGTGGTTACATCACCAGCAATGATCGCAGCCTGGATAGCTGCTCCCATAGCCACAGCTTCCATTGGATCAATACCTCTTTCAGGCTCCTTTCCCATAACATTTGTAATGAATTGTCTTACAATGGGCATTCGTGTAGGACCTCCAATCAAAATTATTTTTTCAATGTCTGCGGGTTTTAGCTTTGCGTCCTCGATGGCTTGTAACATGGGCGCTTTACATCTTTCAACAATTGGTCTTAGTAATTCTTCCAATTTTGATCTGGAAAGAGTCAAGACCAAATTTTTAGGACCAGTTGATGGATCATAAGACAAGAATGGTAGATTTACTTCAGTGGTCATTACATTTGATAACTCAATTTTCGCCTTTTCAGCTGCTTCTTTGATTCTCATCATTGCAGCCTTATCATTACGAACATCACTAGAACTTTGGTTCTTAAATTCTTGTATGATATATTCTACTATAGAATTATCCATATCTGTTCCACCCAGCTGCGTATCACCAGATGTACTCCTAACCTGAAATACTCCGCCACCCATTTCCATTATGGTAACGTCTAGAGTTCCTCCACCCAAATCGAATACCATTATCTTCAAGTCTTTGTTTACTTTATCTAGTCCGTATGCAAGCGACGCAGCAGTAGGTTCATTAATAATTCTTACGACTTCTAGACCGGCGATTTCTCCAGAGTCTTTGGTTGCTTGTCGTTGATTGTCATTAAAATATGCTGGAACTGTTATTACTGCTTTGTGTACAGTTTCACCCATATACGCCTCAGAGTCTCTTTTTATTTTTTGCAAAATAAATGACGATATTTGCTGAGGAGTGTACTGCTTGTCATACACTTTAAATTTGAAATCAGTTCCCATTTTGCGTTTGGCCGCCATTACAGTACCTTCAGGATTTGTAACCATCTGCCTTCTTGCAGGTTCACCTACCAGTAGCTGGCCATCCTTAGTAAAGGCTACATATGATGGAAAAGCTTTTCCACCAACTGATGTTCCCTCAGCTGCCTGTATTATGGTAGGTTTTCCTCCAATCATAACCGAGGCTGCAGAATTGCTTGTTCCAAGGTCTATCCCAATAATTTTACTCATAATCTCTTTTCACTACTCCTTATCTTTTTCATTGATATCTTTATTTGTAACTGTTCTTTTAGATAAAATGACTGAAGAAGGCCTTAAAACTTTATTGTTTAACAAATATCCATTCCTTACTACTTCCACTATTGTGTTATCGGGAGGCAATTCATTAGATACAAAACCTATAGCATCATGAACGTTTGGATCAAAGGGTGTGCCCATAGTTTCGATTTCTACCAATCCTTCGTCCTTCATAAAACCCTCAAAGTTAGTCATAATCCCATCTATGCCACTAATAACAGTAGAATCATATTGGCCATTTTTTAGGGTTTCAAGGGCCAGGATGCAATCATCATAAATCTTGAGTATTTTTATGAAAAGTTGAGACCTATCTTCTTGAATTCTTGATTCCATTTGTTTTTCTATTTGTTTGCGATAGTTGTCGAAATCTGCCATAAGATATCGAAGCTTTGACAAGTTTTTTTCCGAGACTTCTTTTTCCTTTTCAAGTTCCACCTTCAGGAATTCTATTTCTCTTTTTAATACCTCACTATCTTTAATTTCGGAATTGATTCCATCTTCACTCTCAGAATTGATTCCATCTTCACTCTCGGTGTCCTTATTTAATACCTCACTATCTTTAATTTCGGAATTGATTGTATCCTCACTATCCTTCGTTATGTCGGCCAAGATTGAAAATGTTTTGACTCATCTCAGATAATTAGCTATCGTTGGTGAATTATCAAATCAAAAAACATAATAAACCAAATCACGGCTTCTTCTTAATATAACATAAATTGGAAGATGAAGAACTGAGAATCATAAACGAAAAAAGAATGAAAAAGTTACAACAAGTAATAAAAGATAAAGAACTCTTGAAAAATATAAAAGAGCCATTAAATCTTGATGACACCACGTTTTTTCAAACTATTAACAAATTCCCATTAATATTGGTAGATTTCTGGGCTCCTTGGTGTGGACCATGCAGGATGATGGCTCCCATCATTGATCAGAGTGGTAAAGATTATCAAGGGAAACTACTCGTAGGAAAGTTAAATGTTGACGAAAATCCATTAATTGCAAGTCAACTTGCTATATCCAGTATACCAACTTTAATCTTATTTAAGAAAGGTAAAGCAGTGAATAAGATTATTGGATCCGTGTCTAGAAATAGAATAGATGAAATGGTAAAAATGCATCTAGAGTAGAATGATTTTTTGAAAAATCTATGATACTATTGTTTCACATTTTAATAATCCTGAAATGAATAGAAGACTACTAATTAGAATTTTATGCCAGAATTTAGAATAGTAACAATAATTTTGGAATTGAACATATTTTGTAAGTTATATATCAAATATCAATATTGAATAATTGCGGAGCATATATAGAACCTTCTCTTACTTTTTTCACTTTCGCCACAGACAGGTAATGCGGCCATATAGTAATAATGATTGAACCTTCAGGAACTCCCTCTGGAGATTCAATAATTATTATGTCATTAGGATCCACACCATGTTCGTTCAGAACTATTTTACTTCTTTCTACAAGCTCTGAGGACATCCCACTACTATAAAGATAAACTTTATCAACGTAAGCTATCTTAGGATCCATTTCTATCTATTGAGTTGCTTATCCGTTAAATCCTTATGTAAATTTTGTTAGTCCTATAATTCGTCAATGGGGAATTTGGATCTACAACCTATACATTCATATATTTCACTTCCCACGGGCCCGCTTACATTAAATCTAACAATTGTGGTGCACTTGGGACATCTTCCCTCCACTGTTCTTCTAGTCTTATGCGGCCTTGAAGTACTCTTTCTTCTTCCCATGATCCACATTGAATAATAATTAACTAGTTTATAAATTACATTGACATTTACAAAATTTAGGTATAGTCTTGTTCGAGCGATCACATTAATAAAATGCTGGCATGCTTTCCATTAGAAACAATCTTTTCGCAATATGCGTTTGTAATTGGAACTGGTGCTCAATTTTGAACACTTTTTCCAACATTTGTTCATCCCCACCAAGACAATATCCAACTTTTTTCATTTCAATCTTATATTGTTGCCATAAATTGCATAGCGAATAAGTTAAATCCTACAATTAAGTCAATAAATTATCTGTGAATGTTAGCCGATTACATCGAAGTATCAAAACCAAGGATAGTACTAGTATTGGTTATTTTAGCATTAACAAGCTCTTTAGCTGCAACCAGATTTGATTCAACTCCTACAGTACCGTGGGATATACCTCTCTATAAACTTCTATTTCTCGGTATATGTGGTTGTTTAGCATCAATGGGGTCGAGCGCCCTAAACCACTATTTTGATCGTGATATTGATAAAATAATGTCCAGAACAATAAATAGACCTATACCATCAGGGAGATTAACTCCTAGAAGTGTGTTTATTTTTGGTAACATTCTGTGCGCTAGCTCTATCATAATATCCTTTTTGACTTTAAATTTGATGGCTACAGGGATGATTGCCCTTGGAATATTTTTTTATGTATTCATATACACTCTATGGCTTAAACGCTCAAATGCTTCTAATATTGTTGTGGGTGGTTTTGCGGGGAGTGCAGCATCAATGGCCGGATGGGCTACTACGACCGGATCGATGGATGCCTTGGGCTTTCTGATCGGATGCCTAGTGTTCTTATGGACCCCTCCTCATTTTTGGTCTTTCGCTATAAAATCAAGAGAGGAATACGAATCTGTAAAGGTTCCTATGTTGCCCGTTCTTATAGGCAACGAAAAGACAGCGGGATATATCTTCGCAAACACCGCAATTCTGTTACCATATTCATTATCATTATATTTTTTAGGTTTAGGTGTTTTGTACTTTATTACCGCAACAATTTCTGGAACCTTGATGCTCGCGTACCACTATAAGTTAACAAAATATCCAAATCCAGATTTTGCATGGAAAGCCTACAAGATTACGGCACCATATTTAGTCGTTATTTTTATTTCACTTGCATTAGATTCATTATTCTATTACAGGTTTTAGTTCAATATGGAAAAAATAACAAGCCTGCAATCCTTAACACTAGGGCAATTACTTTAAGATTATTTTATCTTTACTGATTGTCTGCTCACGTTTACTACTTCTATTTCACCTACGGCTTCTATTTTTCTTATCGATTGTTCTAATAATTCCATTTGGCCTTCTGAGTCATCTAATGTAAAATCAGCTAGAACCGAATACAAACCAAAGGCAATTGGTTCTTTTGCATGTGCTATTAGTTTGAACCCTTCTGGAAGAGATTCAATTAGACTTTTAGGAATTGAATCTACATCTGAGTCTGATTCGGAGGGTAGAATCTTTATCCTAGCAACTAATTTCGTCATTATTATGGACCTTCAAACCCACACCCAATACATTTGTATGACCGGGCAAATTGTCTGCAACTTTGACATCTCCAAATCAGTACGTAACCGCAATTAGGACAATAGTATTTTACACATTCATCATTTGCAATTATTGGTCTACTGCAGGAGGTACAAACTGGCAATTGTAATGATTTTGACACAAAAAGCTCATTCTTTTAATCCGAATTTATATTTTGCTTGGAAGATTCCGTATGACAATCCAGCAGGTCCTCAATCAAAGTTTAGTTAGACAATAAATTTATTTATGCTATGGACCCTCAATTGTCTTTCATGCCACTAAGAACCCTACGAACTTCATTTTCAATTAATATTTTTGTTAAATTAGTAGCTATTCTTGTTTTAAGAAAAAGATTCAGCGCACTAGAATGAAAGTCAAAATCTGAAAAATTAGATACATCCTTGATCGCTTTTTTTGACAATGAAGAGAAAATCTCGTCAATGGACTTATTATCCAATCTCTCTAATACTTTCCTTGCAAACAACATGGAGTTGAATTCTTTTTGAAACATAGATTTCCAGTTTTTTTCATATTCATATAGTAATCGATTATCATCTTTTTCGTTTGCCTGAGAAATTGCTTTACCTGCTAGAATACCTGCCATGCCGCAACTAAAAATTCCCCCAGCCGTTGTTGGCTTGGTTTGACCGGCAGAATCTCCGACTACCAAAGCTCTATCTACAACAAATGGTGGTCTTGGACCCCCAATCCAAATGGGCGCATAAATTTTCCTAATTATTGAGTATTTCGTGCTTCTGGAGTTTATGAATTCATTTAATGCCAGCGAAGTGTTTATCCCCTTTCCTGCAACCCCAACCTTGCCCGTACCTTCACCAGTTGGGATTATCCAGACAAAAAATCCAGGATACTTTTCAGAATCAAAAATTATCTCTACGGTTTTACCATCAATCCATTTTGCGTATATTTCAAACTGAGCAGATGCTAGAATCCCGTTCTGACTCGCATCCTTCAAAGAACCTAACCCTTTAGCATCAACAAAGTATTTGCATTCAATTTCTCCCTCTGAGGTTTTTACAATATATTTCGATTGATTCTTAGAAAGGGATTTGAAAGTGCATCGTGTTCGAATTTCAGCACCGGCATCTTCTGCCTGTTTGGCAATTTGTTTGTCCAAGCCCCTACGATCAACGACTATAACGTTTTGCTTTTCAGCAGAAAGTTCAAAACTAGCCGATTTGGAACTAATTCTAGCCGTTGTCACGGCATTCTGAAAATTATTTGAATCAATTATGAGACCTAATTTCTGTAGTCCCACAAGACTGACCATCCCTCCACAATGTTCTGGAGTTCCAATTTCGTGATCCTCTTCTATCACAATTGTAGATGTTCCATTAGAAGAACATTCTCTAGCTGTTGTAAGTCCTGCTACACTCCCACCCGCAATTAATACATCATAGTATTCAATAACCAACAAGGAAACAATTAATTCATCATTTTTATTAACTAAACTGAAGTGGAAATTAAACAAGTCATTGTTGTAAGAAAAGATCTACGCATGGGCATAGGGAAAATAGCATCACAAGTTGGACACGCCGCGGTACTCGGAGTTGAACGGTCCAGAAAGTATAATAAATTATGGCTTAGGAATTGGTTCAATGAAGGCCAACCAAAGATAGTCGTAAAAGTAAACAGTTTTGAAGAATTGCTTCAAGTACAGAGTGATGCTGAAAAACTCATGATGCCACTCGTCATAGTTCAAGATAGGGGCCTAACACAGATTCCAACGGGAACTGTGACTTGCATTGGAATTGGTCCTGCTCCATCCGACATTATAGATAAAGTGACCTCAAAACTCAAATTACTTTAATTAATTAGCCTCAAAGTGCGTTTTTAAATTGATTTGCGCTCACATTTGGTATTTTTTAAGTCAACTTGGCTATTGTTCCAAACATGTATATATACTCGCATTTATAAAGCCAACCTAGTATGCCTGAAACCAAGCCCATCGTTAGTATTGAGAATGTTGTTGCTTCTGCAACTGTTAATCAAACTGTAAATCTTAATTTAATTACTCAGATATTTCCAGACGTCGAATACCACCCAGATCAGTTTCCAGGACTTGTGTTTAGACTAAAATCACCAAAGACTGCAACTCTGATTTTCAGTTCTGGAAAAATGGTCTGTACTGGTGCAAAATCTGAAGAACAGGCAATTAAGGCGGTAAAAAACGTGGTTCAAAAACTGAGAAAAGGCAGCATCCCTATTGAAAATGAACCACAAATAGAAATACAGAATATCGTAGCCTCAGCAAGTTTGGGTGGCAAAATTCATTTGGAATTGGCTGCAAGGGTCTTACCTCGAAGTATGTATGAACCGGAACAATTTCCTGGATTAATTCACAGGATGCTTGATCCAAAAACTGTTATTCTTCTTTTTGCGAGCGGGAAATTGGTTTGTACCGGGGCTAAAAAAGAGTCAGAAGTATATAGAGCAGTTCATAATTTGCATGATTTGCTTGAAGAAAAGAATTTAATGATCTATGAGGGTTAATCTATCCAGTAGTCATTTGAAAATTCTCATGCTTCGATTGGAACATGCCTGAATTATGGTTAAATTATGGGAGTACTGACGTCATAGTAGACCTCAGAATAGAGAACCTTTCAATTATTGAAAATTCAAAATTTGATATACGTAATGAAGAAAGTTTAGATCAAGAGATTGAATCTATTCCCATCACTGAAAATACAATACTCGTTCCACTAGACGCCTCCAATTCTACAGTTCAACTCACTTCTAGGTTAGTTTCTCTAGCAGAAAGTAGGGGGATTACGTTACCTATTGAAACAATTCCTAGAGCGCGCAGGGTATTGTCAAACAAAACACAAAGCCAAAATATAACTCTGATTGAAAAGAGTAATGATCATTTTCATAGGCGCACAAATGAGAGAGGCACTATTTTCATTTCTAAAGTAAACATTGACCCCTTTTTTGGTTATAGTGGCACTCCTACCAATCTTCTACGCGAATTTGAACATGATAAAATGAACGAAGCTTTTCATTCAAGAGTAGATGACCTCCCTCATCCCGGAGAAAAAGGTCCGCCGATTGAAACTGCAAACAGGTTCTGCGAAAGTATGCAAGCAACGTCTATTGAAATTATTTCTAATAATTCTGGAATAAACAATTTTTTTTATGGTGAGATAATTCAATCATTTCAAAGCGCTACTAAAAAACTGGATGACCTTTCAATAGAAAATCAACAGGAATTAAAGTCTCTAATATTAGGAACGAATATTGATTCTAATTCAAGTTCAACCCTATCAAGTTCACTGGATTTACTATGGAATTCAACCAAGGTTCTTAAAAGAAACGCAATTGTTGTAATTATTTCTGAAAATAAAAAAGGCTTTGGAAGTAAAGCAATGGAGAAATTTGCTTATGGAGAAATAAAATTGGAAGATTATAGCAATACTAGCTATATTGAAGGATTGGAACATCTTATGTTTATCAATGAATTGAGAGAAAAGTACAATATGGCAATTCTTTCTTCGTTACCAAAGTATTACTTGAATGAAAAATTCGGATTTAAAATATTTTCCAATATTCAAGAAGCCGCTGAAAAAATACTTGGAATGAATGGAAAAAGTCATAGGATTTCAATTATCCAAGATCCAAACATCGCAATATTCAAAAAAGATAACTAGATTGGACAAATTGAGCAAATCATGTGTTTTGAAAACCCAAAGTTAAAATAATTAAACATCATTTATTTGATAATTTGCAAAGCTGCTTACGAAAAAATGGAGATTATATTTTCTATAGATGTGGACAAGAGAACCTACCCTCTGTTATAGAAATAAATTTAAATTCGCTTCCTGAACACTATACGGAGTATTTTTTTGAGTCAATTCTCAAAGAGTTACCTGAGGCATTTATTGTCGCAGAATTTGATGCAAAAATAGTTGGTTATGCTATGTGCAAGATTGAATTTGGATTCTCAAACTTCAGAAAGTTAGGTTTTGTAAAGAAGGGACATGTAGTTTCTGTTGCCATCTTGGAGGAGCATAGAGGAAAGAAAGTTGGAACCATTCTAATGGAAGAAGCAATGAATGGACTTCTGTCAAGAAGAACTGAGGAGGTCTACCTAGAAGTAAGGGTAAGCAATTCTGCGGCAATAAAGATGTATGAAAAACTAAATTATAAACTGAAATCAAGATTGAAATCATACTATAGAGATGGTGAAGATGCTTATTTGATGGCATTAGAGTTACTATGAGCGGAGTTAGTGCGACCAATAGTATGAGACAGAATAAAATAATTGGGTTAATATTACTCGCAGTTCCGTCATTTTTTTTCATTTTTTTCTCATATTTATTGTTATTTACGGAGTGGGATATTCTTACGATAAAAACAACCTTGATAATTATCGTAGGAATTCTGATGAGTGTGCTTATTTGGATGGGTTACACAATGGTTACGGCTCCTCGCGAAAAATGAATTCTTACTAAATTATTTCTACGTCAGAAACGACTTGATAAAATCGAGGCCCTACTTCTCTCACAACTCTAATATTTCTAATTTTGTGGTTGAATTTACCGAATGATTTCGAGGTATCCTTAATTCCGTTCCGGATAGCAATTTTCTTATTATCTGCTCCCACATGTGAAAAATAGTGTACAATCCCTTTGTTATCTGCAAGGGAAGTTATTGCAGCGTCTACGAAATCTCTTGCCTTTTCTGGTAACGGCATTAAAACCCGCGTGGCAATGCCCCTAAGTTTATTGGATATTTCCACCTTTGCATCACCAAGAATTGGAAAAACATTACTCGTCAATTTATTGATCTCGATATTCTCTTTACATAAATCATAAGCTATCGGATTTGAATCTATTGAATAGATTATGGACGACTTGTTATTACGAGATATTATAATCGAAAATGTCCCGACACCTCCAAACATATTTACAATTACTTCATTGGGTCCAATCAGCTTCGATATCCTCAATCGTTCAGTTGATAGTCTTGGCGAAAAGTACGTATTAATTACATCTACTTTAAAAGCACATCCATGTTCCTTATAAACAGTAATTGCAGTATTTTCACCAGACAACAATTCCAACTTGCGCAATCTATAATCGCCTTCAACTTCTGATACTTGACAGAATACTGTTTTTATTGATTTAATTTCTTCAATTAAAGTATCCGCAATCAGTTTCTTTTTCGCGGATAATGTTTCTGGAATTTTGATAATAGCAATAGTACCTATGATATCAAAAGAAGAACATAGCTTATCTAGTTCCTCCATTTCAAGTTTTTCTTCCAATGCTTCTTTCAGCATTTTTGTCATTTTCTGATTAATCTATCAAGTCCTCTTATAATAATCTCCAGAATTTTTTTGAGCTCTATCTAATCTACCACCCAGTTTGTTTATTCTTGGGCGTCCTGTGTTCTCATCACGTCTGTATGTTATGGACAGGTTTTCAAGAAGCTTGTTGATTCCAATATCTTTCTTTATTGGTGAACCAGCAAATCCTTGTTCGCCTGGATTTCCTGAAAAGATCATTAGAGAATCCGCAACCAAATCTATTAACTGCATGTCATGATCAACTATTATTGCGGATTTTCCCTGTGATTTTACAAATCTGTGAAGAAATTTTGCAATGTTAATTCTATCCTCAACGTCCAAGAATGCAGCCGGTTCATCTAATGCATAAATGTTTGCTGGTCTTATAAGAGAACAACAAACGGCTACTTTTTGCAGCTCCCCACCGCTCAATGTATCTACCTTCTTATCATAAAGTTTTTTGATACCCATTGGTGTCACAATTTGCTGTTCTATAGTAGAACCTTCAATTGGTCCCTGATATGCAACACTCAAAAGCGAATTAATGTTACCATCATAGTCATTTTGCAAGTATTGTGGTTTATAAGATAAAGTCGCCTGAATATCTATTTGTCCGGTATCAGGTTTTTCTATGCCAGTGATCATTTTCATAAATGTGGTCTTTCCCAATGCATTGGCTCCCACCAATCCTACGATTTCTCCCTCTCTAATCTGTCCCGAAGAAACATTTAGCTTAAATGATGGAAATGATTTAGTTAACTTAGAAAACTTTGTCAATGGCTTGTCTGCTATTAGTTCTTCATTATTATTTGAACCATCAAATTTGAAGGATTTTTCTCTAAATCTGATATTCTCTGTAGGAATAAAACCATCCAAAAAGGCGTTTATACCTACTCTTGTACCTTGGATTGGTGCAACAATTCCATATGCGCCTGGTTCTCCATATAAAATATGGATATAGTCTGATAGATAGTCAAGAAGTGTTAGATCATGTTCAACGACCATTACACTTTTACCATCGCTAGCAAGTTGTTTTATTGTCCTCGCAACCGCCAGACGTTGATAAATATCATTATAAGATGAAGGTTCATCGAAGAAATAATAATCTGCGTCCTTATTGACCGCTATTGCAACTGCTAATCGTTGTAATTCTCCACCGCTGAGTTCACCTAGTGTACGATCTAAAGACTTGTTGAGGGATAGTTGATCTAATAATGAATCAACCATACCTCTTTCATCGTACTTTTTCAATAGTTCTCGTGTTGTTCCTTTAAATGCCTTAGGAATTAATTGTACCATCTGAGGTTTGATTGAAGTCCGTAAATTACCCGAAGAAATTTTATCAAAATGAGGCTTTAACTCTGTTCCTTGAAAATTCTTTATTATTTCATCCCATTGTAGGTCAGATTCATAATTTCCAAAATTTGGTTTAATATTTCCAGACAATATGTTCAAAAGTGTGGATTTTCCAATTCCATTTCGTCCCATAAGTCCTACTACTGAACCTTTCTTGAGTAACGGAATATGGTAAAGTCTGAATGAATTTATACCATATTGGTGTATTTTGTGCTCTCCAATTTCTTTGGCTAGATTAACTATAACTATTGCATCAAATGGACATTTTTTAATACAAATTCCACATCCCGTGCATAATTCTTCAGAGATAACCGCCTTTCCATCTTCTGGCCTCTGAATAATGCATTCGCCACCTGTTTTGTTTACCGGACAGTACACAATACATTCCAATCCGCATTTCTTTGGTTGACAGAGGTCCTCGTCCAATACCGCCACTCTGTGAGTAGAACTAGAGTTCATATGTAACTGTACTAATAAATATGAAAGAATATATTATAACTGTTAAGGTTCGGGACACTTGAGTGCATATCTTATCGCTCATTAACTGATTTTTGCAAAGGTTAAATTATCTCTTAATGCTTTACATGGCTTAGCCGGCCATAGTAATAGGGTGCGACCCGGTCCCATTCCGAACCCGGAAGTCAAACCTGTTATCGCTGTTGTGTTACTGATCTACGTGAGTGGTTGGGAAGCAGCAGTGCTGGCATCTTAATATCACACATAATTTTTGTCATATATCTTACCAAACCTCAATTAGCGATTGATATTTTCTCCAACATGTAAATCCGCAAGCAAATCTTGTATATTCATAGCTATATTGTCCAAAAGTTCATAAACAAAGACAAATTCCCTAGGATGCCAGATTCGACATTCAATTAAACAGGCAAAGTTAACTACCCGAACCGATATGGTTCTTGTTACCTCTGATTTCAGGTTCTCAAATAAGAAATTACTAATACGCTGGTCATTGTCCAGTCTCGATGCTAGGATGCTACCACTCCATCCTGCTTCATTGACTATGCCATCGGTTAAACTATACCAGAGTTTGGAATTCAACAGATTCTGATGGTTAAGATCCTTTTCAACTAAATACTGATTTTGAACGAGACAATAGATATTGTGAAACGGTCCCATCCTTACAACGTCTTCTGAACCAACATAATCTATGCTTCCAGACAGCATCAGAATAAAACCATCTCTGTTTGCCAACCATTTTTCAAAGTACGGCCTGTACCGTGGAGGTATATCAGAATGAAACGATCCAATTCTACATTTGATATCATCCAGACCTAATAAATCAATTATTTCTTTAATTTGAAGAATTGGCAAGGCTACCAACAGCATTAGTTAAATGACTGTCTATAAACTTATTTTTATCCAGCGTTACCGCTCGAAATATATTTTACCATTGTTCTGATCCCAAAACCAGTAGCTCCTTTAGGATTGTATGATTTTTCCTTTGTTCCCTCTTGGGTCCAAGCTGTGCCTGCAATGTCTAAATGCACCCAAGGTGTATCCTCAACAAAGTTGGATAAGAATGCTGCAGCAGTAATAGCTCCTGCAGATCTACCTCCAATATTTTTCATATCCGCGTTTGAACTTTTCAACTGTTCTTTATATTCTTCAAATAGTGGCAACTGCCAAATCTTTTCACCGGTTTGGTTTGAATACTCTAGAATTTTCGTTACCAAGTCATCATCATTACCTACCAGTGCCGCTACATTTGTACCTAGTGCAATTATTGCAGCTCCTGTTAAGGTCGCCATGTCAATGATAGCTTTGGGAGCAAAAGTTTTTACTGCAAATGAAAGTGCATCTCCCAGGATTATTCTTCCTTCTGCATCAGTATTTAACACTTCTACAGTTTTTCTGTTATACATCTTGATTATGTCGCCAGGTCTGTATGAGGTTCCTGACGGCATGTTTTCTACTGCCGGTATTATACCAATTACATTAGTATCAAGACCTAGATCAGATACAGCTTTCATGATTCCCAATACGTTGCATCCTCCACATTTGTCAAATTTCATTTCCTCCATTTTTTCAGGAGGTTTGATAGAGATTCCTCCTGTGTCAAAGGTAACTGCCTTTCCAACAATTACTATTGGCCTATTTTTTGTTGAACCGGAATATTCTAGCACTATTAGTTTTGGAGAACTAGCACTACCCTTACCTACAGCTAAAATACCTTCAAATCCGTAAGATTTCATTTCCTCCTTCTCAATGACTCTTACCTTGACCTTTTGATTCTCTGATAGTTTCTTTGAGAGAGTAGCAAGGTCTTTGGGTGAACAATCATTTGGTGGCAAATTACTTATGTCGCGAGTAAATATTACTGCGTCAGACACTACAACTGAGTGTTGAATTATTTTCTGACTATTTTTCATATCATTTCTTATTAAGATTCTGACTTGATTTAGATCATTTCTATCTTCATCTCTCTTATAATTATTAAACGAGTAATCCGATAGTTTAATTCCCTCTACCATAGCCGAAAGATGCTCTTTATCCATATTTTTGAATGGAATTAATACGAATTCGCTTATTCCCAATTCCTTTGCTTTATTAACCACTTTTCCAGTCAAATTTCTGGTTTTTTCTGGATCTAAATTTTTCTTATCTCCCATTCCTAACAGTAAAGCCCGTTTTATACCAGATCCTACATTGTTATGAACAATACTTATTGTCCCATCCTTGGCTCTAAATTCGTTTGATTCAGTGATTTCTCGAATAATAGGATCAAAATCAGGGGTAATTTCTGATATCGACAAAGATGAAACTTCATCCGTAAAAACATAATTTACCAGTAGTTGAGTATTCAATGATGAAATATTGTTCTCAGCTTCAATAAGCACCATGTTCAAAATGACCAGTCTACTTTATTTTAAAGTATTGAAGCATTTAGTGGAATATTTTCAAATCAGCTCTATGAATCCTTTGAACAATAGAGAAACATTAAACTGAAAGGCACAAGAAAAAAATATCAAAAAATTTGAAAGAAATCCTCTTGCAGTAAATATCATTATATGATAAAGATGTGAGATTAATTTTATCCTCATATCATATCGATGAATGTGTAAAAATCAAGAATAAGAATATACGAGATTTATTAAATATCTATAAGTGTGAGTAATGTCAAATCGATCAAGAACAGATATGGCTAATACAGTTAATAGAAGTAATCATAGTTTTCTAGATATACCATTTGAACTCAGAGAATTTATGAAGAATGACACTTATTCTTTGCTTGTTAAGGGCCGGTCGGGTAGTGGAAAAACTACTCTAGCTCTAAGTATTTTGCATACATTAAAAGAAAAAAATAATTTTTTCTATATTTCTACTAGGTCATCTCCAAAACAGTTGTTTGACCACTATCCATGGTTGCGAAAAATCATTAAAGAGCCGAATAAAGATATTGACAGTCAGGAAGTTGGACAAAATCTTTCCACTTTTGAGGATGCACGTTTGGACGAACCTGAATCACTTTTTGAGAGAGTAACCAATCAGTTGATGGATGTTAAGAACCCTGTGATAATAATTGATAGCTGGGATTCTGTTGCTTCATTAATGGATAGAGAAGCACGATTAAACAACGAAAGAGTGCTCCAAACATGGAGAGAAAGAGCTAAGGCAAAATTGATTTTTACAAGTGAAGAAACTGTCGAATCTAGTCTAGAATATATCGTGGATGGAGTTGTTGAACTGAATTATCAACTAATGGACGAAATACGAATTAGGAACTTATTTCTCAAAAAACTAAGGGGGATTCCAATCAAGAGGTCACTATACTTCTTTACTCTGAAAGATAGAATTTTGCGATGTTTTGGTAGCTATGATCCAAGAGAATTCAAGATGAATAACACAAGGGAAAAAGTTTCAAAAGAGGCAGATAATTCTAAACAATTATTACAAATAGGCTATCAAGATCTTGACAATTATATCGGAAGCTTACCACAAGGTGGATTGGTAACAATTGAAAGAGATATCTCTTTGTCAAATGATATAATTTTTTTATTCTTAAACGATGTATTGTATAATTTTTCAAGAAGACATTATTGTTTACTTTTAGATTCATCTATAAAAGACGAATTGGTACTTACATACAATTTTAATATTCAAAATTATAGGAAGTTATTTGCATTAGATAGTCTTGGTTCAGCTGAAAATTCAATTCAAGATACAATAAAACAAAAAGATAGTTTTTACAAGTTTGTAGCCAAAATAGTATCAAGACTTGAAGGAAAAGAAAAAATAGTCACTATAATGGAATCAAATTCTTTGGATAATTTCATTTCGACTTGTTCCGATATTGAAGATTATTGTAGATTCATAAAGAAATTTGAGCTTTCTTTTTTGATTCTAAATTCAAATAATAATCCAGAAAAATATTACTCAGCATCGGATATTCATCTGAAATTTGTACTGATGTGTGGAACTCTTTTCTTGAAGTGCACAACACCTTCTTCAGCATTATTTGGTATACGTGTTGTTAATTCTGTTCCACGGATCCAGTTAGATCATGTTTTGTAACTTCATAGTGTAGGCTTCAGAGTTCTCATTCTCATCCAGTGACATTGGTAATAGATGCATCATTTGCTCATAGAAATCTAGAAAGATGGTGCCCTTGTTTGTAACTTTATACACCATCTTTGATCCGTTATTATGTTCCATGATCAGACCAAAATTCAAAAGGGAATCTATATAGTTTCTACATTGGTCATTACTTAGCATCGCTTTATACATGATTTTTGTCCTCGTCTCTTCTCTCATTGCAGATCGCAGTATGGCTGCTATGACTCCGTACTTACTCCTATTTTTCATCGTCCATTAAATGAAATTATGCAATATAACTGGAGTGAAGCTATTATATAGAAACATAAATGACAAGATTCGACTACAAAAATTAGAATACCTTTTTATTCTATTATTCTAGCCAATTCTTGTTCCATAAAATAAGATTAACTAATGTTTGATTAAATTATTATGCTATAATAAGTTACTTCATTTTTATACTTGTAGACATTTATGGCCCTAATCGATATCTTTTAAATTACGAACACAATCCGTCATGACGGGTTTTATCTTTTGGAATCTTATTTTTCCCTTGTTTATTTTTCCAGATTTCTGCATTGAAAGGGCTTTGGTCTTCATCAACAAAATATGATCGACGCAAACTAAGCCTATCATATACTCTTCTTTTTCGGATAATATGGAAACAATAAACGAGGGCGGTAGGGCACATACTTTCCCATTTACCATTATGGAACATCTTTCGGGCACCATTCTTATTTATGAATTCTGAACTAATTGATATTATAACATTTTTGTTTGTATATGAATTTTTATCTGCAAAATATTACTATGATAACTAAATAATATAACTAATTTTAGGTTTAAATATAAATAAATTTTTGTTGTGCCTTATTGTTGATTGTTCAAAATTGTTTTTATCTCTTTGCATCTTTTCCTTAAGGAAACTGTAGAAATATCTGCTACTTGGCACACTTCTACTTGTCGCAAAAACTCATTGCAATCTTGTGATGCGATGTAAATTATAGCTCCTGCAAAAGCACGTGGATTTTTTCCAATTGAAATTCTGCTATGTTGAACTAGTGAAAAAATTCTAAGTGCTTCTCTTTTCGTTTTTTCAGTAATCTTTAACCTATTCGAAATAAGCGTTACATAATCAATCCCTTGAATAACGGGGATCTTTAACGACAGTTCTTTCAAGATCAATTTGTAATGTGACATGATTTCCTTACTTGGAATATTGCACACATAGGCAATATCTGATATTGTTTTTGGTATTGATATCTCCCTACATGCCGCATATATAGACGCTGCAACTAGTGAGACCGTAGATCTACCTTTTGCTAACTTTCTCATTGCAGCTTTACGATATATGTATGCGGCATTCTCCATAACTGGTGGACTCAGATATAGCTTGTCGCCAAAATTGTTGAGATATTTAAGGGCTTTATCCAAGTTTCTCGATATCGAATCGTTAAGCTGGGATCGATTGTTCCATGTTCTTAATCTCTGAATCGTTTCTTTTTGTACTGGACCTAACATTTTGCCTCTTCCGTCAGTGTCATTTAATCCAATTAAGGTAGACAGTCCCTTGTGACTTACTGTTAGCGATTCTGGCATGCCTATACGAGATTTATCCTTATATTCACCTTTTTCAAAATTTGTCAGCTCATTATTGTATATTTTTTCGTTAGAAACGCAACCACAAGTACTGCAAACATATTCACTTGTGAGTACATCTAAAACCAGAGTATAATTTTGACATTGATTGCATTGCACTCCGTCACCTACATTCGATTCCAAGGATCTACTATTTTGAATCTGTTTGCCATCTTCTAAGGTCATCTTACTCTTAATTTTAGCAGATTCTTTATTATCAATAGTTTTTCTAGAAATTAGAGATTTTATATTATATGCCTTAAAGATTTAGAAAAAGCTAATTTAATGCTTTACAATTAAGAATTACAAGGGAAAATACTCTTTTTATTTCTTAAATAAAAATCTATAAATGTTTTGTTTAATAAGATTACTCAATTCTTGCCTCTAATCGGTGGAATTATTATTAAATCTTATAAGTTTATACTAATGCCACTAGTCATGTTGTGGATGATCTAGTGGGGGACAAGAAGTCATCTACCCAAATCATGAAAAAGCCCCCTGATTCTCTACCGGACTAGGACTCGGAATTTCATTTAACTTGGATAAACCGACGTTCCCATTCAATGCTATGTTTCAGGATAATATATGCTTCCAATATTATACGGTTCATATCATTGAATTAATATCATTTTGGCGAATTGAAAATTTTTAACAGCTCGTGATTTTTTGTTCTGGTTACCTATTTTGCCCAATAACTTTACCTACAATATAAACGTATGATAAAACAGAACGTTTATATCTTCATGATAGTAGAAATTTCTAAATACCTTCGGTGCCTAATTATGGTGGACAAGTTTCAAAGTCAAAGATATGGATATTTGTATCTAGTAAAGTGTAACAATTATATAATTAGTTATACATATTAATATGCGATGAAAGACACAAGACTGTTAAAAATCCTTGTTGAAGAAAAGGCACTAGTAAAGTTGCTGAAGACAATTGGTTCTGGAAGAGAATATCCAACTAGAGAACTCTTGACTAAATTGGGTGCATATGGTTATGGACATAAGCTGCTTCTTAAGGCACAAAAGCGTGGATTAGTAGACCGAAAGACTGTAAAGAATAAAGTGTTTAACAGATTAACTAACGACGGCAAGAAACTCGTAAAACTAGCAAGGGAAATAGGTGTGTAAAGGACCAAATCCTCCAAATTTTTATTTCCTACATTTATTTTAAAACTGAAGATAACTCTAAAATTTTATTATACCATGAAGAGGATTTTATCACTCCGCTAGAAATTAAGATACCTTCTGCCCCAAGTTCAAGGGCTTTCTCTACATCATATTTATCAACGATGCCAGCTCCACAAAGGACTTTGACTGTTGAAGAGATTCGCTTTACTGCTTGTACCGACTCCTTAATAATTGAAGGATTTGCCTTAGAAACGGCAACCCCTTTTCCTATAAGCTCAGGCGGTTCTATGGCCAGGAAATCCGGAGAAAATCGTGAGATTGCCTTCAGCTCATGTAAATCATCTGCACAAACAATCGAAATCATATCCAGCTCACGTAGGCGTTTTACTAGATTTTTGATTTGTGTATGTTCTATTTTGTGTTCGCTATGGTTTATTATAGAACCTACAGCACCGTATGATTTTACGATTTCAGGTACAATAAATCCAGTTGTCGCCCCAAGGGCTACGTCGTCTACATGCTGACTTATAATGGGAATTTTTATTTTTGATAAGGCCAAAAGACTAGAAGGCGGAGGCGCAATAATAATATCTTTTTGATTTGAAAGTGAAGCGTTCTTTGCGTCCCGAACAATTTTTGTTGAATTATCTCCCGAAATCTCGTTGTAATTTTTGAGATTTATTACTAATGGCTTAACAAAGGTAATCATAACAAAATTTTAGGTGAGGTCTCGAAACTTATTATTTAGTTTTTTCATCCTTGCTTCATACCCTTTGTTATATTCAAGCTCTTCTGGCACGAGTGTGGCGGGGTGTATAAATCCCTGATTGCGCATAATCATCGCTCTTTCGGTAGCCCACAATCTTTGAAGGTCCCAGTCTGCCGTTCCAAAACCATCATGTGGACCAGTAAGAAGTCCGTTATGCATACTAAAAACGAGGCATGACACAATTGGTATTGCATAGTTTAAACTGGCTGGAGAATTGAGTTTAACTGGCATCAATGGCATATGATGACTTCCTCTTGTATTTCCTGCGACGTAATGTGGATTATTGAATGCGCTTCCTGCCTCTTCAGTTGCGGGAAAATTTTTCTGAGTTCTTACTATAGCTATCGGATCATCTTTACCAACATACGTCCCCGCTATGTTGTGCAATCTGTCAGTTGATGCAGAAACAATCTGTTCTCCATCAGATGATAAAATTGAGTGTACTACATATCGACCAGGATACATTAAAGCTGTTTCTAATTCTGGTTTATCTTCCCACAACTTTAGAGCTGCAACTTTTCCTGTCATAACATCCATAATCTGAAATTTAACACCCTCAGCCAACTTTTCATTTATCAATAAACCAGTACTACTTCTTGCATCTACAAACATTCTCCACAATGGGAAATTAAAAGCACCCGGTTCTGTCTTATCAGCAGCAAAAACACAAAATACTTCACTGGGCCTTTCCTCTATATCCATCTCAGCAACACCAGGACCCATACCTCTCACGTTTCCAGAAAAAGCATCTTTCAGCAAATCCTGTCCAGCTCCGTACAAACCCTGATCCTTTGCGATTTTGGTACCTTCGGTGAATGCATCCCATGCCATCTTGTGAATCTCTTTACTATCCGTTCCTCTTGTGTGTGTCATAATAATATGTACATCGTCTCCCGTATATCCTATGTAGTAATCAAGTAATAATTTTGAGTTCTCATTTACCACTTTATTAACTTCTTCTATCAACTTATCACTTGGTCTGGTGTGGCCGCCAATGGCTCCAATATCGGCCTTTATTGCAGAAAGTGTAACTTTCATATTCCGTAGTCTATTAAATGAATGGAGTTTAAAATTCTTATGATTTAGGTTTTTGGATTAAACTCAAAAAGTCTAAGTCGAAGAAAATAACTAATAATTTATCGAATGTAAGTCACATCCTATTCATATAACCAACAACGAATGAATCCATTCTTGTAATTTATCACTGGTGGATCATTTCGACATTTCTCTTTTGCATAAGGACAACTATCATAGAATTTGCATCCTGTTTCCTTCCCCGACGGATCTGATTTTTCGCCCAAATACTCAAACTTATTTTCCTTCTTTTTTATACTTGGGATAGAAGAAACAAGTTTTTCGGTATAGGGATGTTTTGGGTTTTTATATATTTCATATGCATTTCCCAATTCCACTATCTGGCCTCTGTACATTATCGCAATAATTTCTGATACTTCTGAGATGACTCCTAAATCATGGGAAATGAATACTATTGACATATGTCGATCTCTCTTTAGCTTTTTTAATAGGTTAATAATTTGAGACTGAACCATAACATCCAGAGAAGTGGTGGGTTCATCGGCAACCAATATCTTTGGATTCAGTAACAATGACATTGCTATTGAAATTCTTTGCTTCATACCACCACTCAATTCGTGAGGATATTTTTTCATAATACCTGGCTCTAATAGAACACTACTCAAAGAATCTGTGATTATTTCAATATGATCATTGGAATAACCATGTTGCTGAAGAACTTCCTTCATTTGGGACCCTATAGTAAAAACTGGATCTAAAGAATTGAGGGCTCCCTGAAAGATCATTGAAATTTTTTTCCATCTGACTTGGTTATTAAATTCATCGTCTGGCATTTTTGTAATATCTTGTCCATCTAGGATAATTTTACCACTAACTATTCTACCAGGATAAGGAACTGATCGTAGAAGAGCTGTTCCTAAAGTACTTTTTCCACATCCAGACTCACCAACAATTCCTATTGATTCATTTTTTTTAATACTAAAACTAACATCATCAACGGCCTTAACTATCCCAAATTGGGAAAAATAGTAAACTCTTAAGCTATCTACAATAAGAGCGTTATCCAAACATGTCTTTATCGATCTCAACCGTATAAGTATCTATTTCAATTAATCTTATTTTCTCTACCTAAACCTAATGCACATATATATGGTAAAAATATTAGTCAGTCTGATGATTAGTTGAAATTACCCATTTGCATATTTGACGCCAAGACAGGTGTTTTATGTCCAAAATGTGAAAGTAGGCTGAAAAATGGGGAATTATCTAAAATTGATGTGGAGAGTTCGATCAAACTTATCAAACTTTCCAATAAGAATCAAGATATAGATAAATTGAATTTAATAGGATCTCAAAAGATAGACGAGGACTATGTACTTATTTTAAAGGATTCAAACGTAAGTCACATAAACTCGAATGATAAACTAATAAGTTTGATTGAAAAGGAATTTAACGGAAAAGTATGGTTTGTCGAAGCCAATAGCTCGGTAAGAAAGATTCTTGAAAATCTCTTCTTTCCTATAAGAATATTGAAAACTAATATGATTTGGCTACCAGATGGGAACCAGGTAACACAGGTTACTATAGAAAGTAAAGATTATGAAAAATTCTTTAGCAAAATTGAAAAAGTAAAGAAGATTGTCAATGTGGTAAGAAACATAGAACTTGTTGTTGAGATCTCTGGAAAGTGATACTGTCATAAAGGAAAATATTATGAACAGGATATTCGCTTCATCAATAAACAAAGACCATATTGGCCAAAATTTAACATTAGTTGGATGGCTTGAAGATTTCAGAGATATGGGAAAAATTGGTTTCATTAGCGCTAGAGATATGACTGGAAATTTTCAGGGAGTACTAACTGGAGAATTATTATCTGCCCTCAGAGAAGTACCAAGGCAAAGTATTATCATGGTAAAAGGAACTGTTCAAGAGACTAGAGCGGAGAATTTTCAAGTTGAAGTTAAAGTTGAAAAAGTAGAAGTTATGTCAAAAGCAGTAAACCCCCTTCCAATTGATCCTACCGGAAGGGTCAAATCATCAATGGACAAAAGACTAGATTCAAGAGCTCTAGATTTGAGGAACTCTAGGATTGCTAATATTTTTAGAATAAGATCATATGTACTTAATTTGGTTCGCAATTTCCTGTATTCGAGAATGTTTGTGGAGGTTAATACCCCAAAGATAATAGGAAGCGCCACTGAGGGTGGCGCGGATCTTTTTGGTTTTGAATATTTTTCAAGGAAGGCATATTTGGCTCAGAGTCCGCAGTTATACAAGGAACAGCTCACGTTGGGCCTAGAAAGGGTATTTGAAATTTCACCATATTTTAGAGCTGAACCCTCACATACAGTAAGACATCTTTCCGAATTTGTAAGCGTTGATTTAGAAGCAGCATTCCTTGATTATGGCAATATCATGGATATTGTACAAGATTTAGTAATCTCAACCATAAATGATCTATTTGTTCATCATAACAAAGAGATGACATACTTTGAAAATAAACAAGAAATTATGGTTGATAGGATTCCAAGAATTACGTATCAAAAATGTCTGGAGGATTTAAGAAGTTTAGGTGAAATGATAGAATTTGGGAACGATCTTTCTGATCCTGCATTAAAAAAGCTAGGAGAGATTTACCCAAGATTTTATTTTATAGTTGATTGGCCCACCATACTAAAGCCATTCTACATACTTGAACATGAAAAGAAACATGAACTTTCAAAGTCTTTTGACTTACAGTATGGATATTTAGAAATTGTTTCTGGTGGAACCAGAGAGCACAATTCTGAGAGATTACGAAATAAATTACTAGAAAAGGGACTTGACCCAAATAGTTTTTCTGATCATTTGCAGACATTTGAATGGGGAATGCCTCCGCATTCCGGGTGTGGCATTGGATTTGACAGGTTCATGATGATCCTCACTAATACTACGAACATTAGGGAAGTTGTCCTTTATCCTAGAGATACTGAAAGGCTTAGCCCTTAGATATCCTAATCTCTACTTCTTTCAGGTTATCCTGCACTAGCATAAATGCCCTAAACCTTGAACCAGATAATTCATATATGAGCCAGATTACAGGATTAATTCGCATAAAACTTAAGTCGGTCGCCGATGGTCTTGCACCATCTAAATGCGAATGATAAACTCCAATAACATCCAGTTCCTTGCTAGATGCCCATTGATAAACTTTGATAAGTTCGTCGGGCTCCATGTTAAATGAATTTTCTGAATGAGCTATGTTATTCATTCTTTTTAATACTTTGACACGGTATTCGCAGTCGACTATATTTCCTAAAAGAAGAGAACATGACTCGTTAGGAAGATCGTCCTTAGTGGAACTTATTAAGGAATTGATTTGGTTCTCAGTAATTAGTAATGTTATTTCAGACATTTATTGATCAATTTTCAATACAAATATTTGACATTGATATTCATGGATATGACTTAGCCCTAAAAATTTTTGGTAACATATCTTTTGTAGCTCTGATTTGAATCCAGTTTAGCCTACTATTATTTTTCCTTTCATATATGGATGCAAAGTACAGAAATAGTCATATTGTCTCTGCTTAAGGGTCATGGTGTCAAGAACGAATGTGGCATTAGGTTTAATGGGCTTTGAATCAAACGTTTTACCATCATCAATTAAACTTGTAACGGTGTGAGGAACATTATCCTTGTTAGTCCATTCTACTCCTCCATCTTTTGGAGCTTTTATATTGGCCGGATCATAGCTGGGATTTCCCTGTGCAGACGCACCGGGAAGAATAGTGGCTTTAATGGGATTTGTAATGTTTCTAATTGGAGCGGTTTCATTCTGTTTTACTTCGCTCTTAATGTTTTCTTGTGGGGCCTTTGGTGTAACTAATCCAAATACATAAAATGTAGATCCACCAACTATTGCTGCGATTACAAATATTACTGTTATAGCCTTAAGGTAAGGTGTCCTTTTATACGACGCAACAGTAAGTACTGTAGCGGGTATTGAAATTATCAACATAAGTCCAATATAAGTAAAGATACTGGGTATAGTACTTCCAATAGTAACAGCGGCTGCAATTCCGAAGGTAACAAGGAAACCTAATGTAATGAATGTAGCAGATTTGGCTCTTCCTGACGTTGGGAATCCATCTTTAAATATACCAGCTGTCAGAAATATTAATCCAATGAACATTGTAAGAAGGCTAACGGCATGCATTCCCTCTACAAATGTATGTGCAATCCCAGAAAGTGAAATACCAACCCCGACAATACCGATAACCGTAAGTCCTATCCCTGGAGTTAAAAGGTCCCAATCAGACATTCTTTAGTACGTGAACTCAAGCTCACATAATTAATCTTTTCTTGCAATTATGCTCAAATATTTCATAATTTTTTTGACATGAATTTTTAACAATCCAAACTTCTCTCAACGAATACTAGATCCATTGGAGTTTATGATTTACATTCGATAAAATTTTTTATTTGAATCACAAGTAGAACGAAATAATTCTAAACATTTCCGATTCTGATTTAAACAAATAAATGAGCTGAAGATTTATTAAAACATGTCAAAGCACTTATATTCAAGCAAGATAAGCTTACCATCGTATTTACAAATATGAGGGTTTGATAATGCCTAATACTGGTATAGTAAAATATCATGTTAAACTTACATTTGAAGTTGATGGGATAGTAGAAAAGGCCGATATAATTGGCGCAATATTCGGCCAGACAGAGGGATTACTAGGCCCTGAGATGAACCTAAACGAGTTGCAGAAACTGTCAAAGGTTGGGAGAATTGAAGTAAATGTTGATACCAAATCTAATACAACTAAGGGCGACGCTTTGCTCCCTATGAGCACTGACATATCTACTGCTGCATTGATATCTGCCGCGATTGAAAGCATAGATAAAGTTGGACCCTTTCAGGGTAAGTTTCTCTTAGTCGGTATAGATGACATACGAGCTATCAAGAAAAAAGTTATTGTGGATAGAGCCAAAAAAATAATTCAAGAATGGGCGACAAAGACAATAAGTGAAGGAGAAGAAATGCTACGCGATGTATATGACGCAAGCAAACCAGGAAAACTAACCACATTTGGAAAGGCTCAGTTAGCCTGCGGTACTGGAGTATTTGATTCGCCGTACATTATTCTTGTTGAAGGTAGGGCCGACGTGATTAACCTTTTACGTGCAGGTTTTGATAACTCAATTGCTATTGAAGGAGCCAAAATTGATGAAACTATAACTAACCTCACATCAGGAAAGAAAGTTATAGCATTTCTAGACGGTGATAGGGCTGCTGACTTGATCTTAAAGGAATTGCAAGGTTTGGTTAAAATTGATAAAGTTTTGAGAGCACCAGCTGGTAAAGAAGTAGAGGAGTGCACTCCCTTGGAAATATCTGAGATACTAAAAGACGTAATTGAACCTACAGGCGAGCAATACGAAGTTCCAGTTCGACATCAAAAGAACGTAAAGAAATCAAAAAATTATGAAAATAACCATACATCGTATGAGGACTCTTCAAATTTTAATAATGCTGATAATGCGGTAGATGATCCCCAAATCGCCTCAGTAATCAAAGAAGTATATCCACAAATCAATGAAACCTTGGAGGCAATGATATTGGATAATTCGATGCAGGTATTGTTGAAGATCCCAGTATCAGAAATAATCAAAAGATTGGACTCCTTAGAAGGCGCTAGATTTCTGGTTCTGGATGGAATTATTACACAACGACTTATTGATGCCGCGTACAAGGCAGGAGTTGAGTTTGTAGTAGGGCATAGAATGGCAGAATTAAAAAAATCACCAGAAATTACAGTAAGAACTTTTGATCAGATAGGTATTGGCAACTAAAGAACGATGCAAGATATTAAGTATAATTACGTCATAACGCTAGCTAAACTATTGCTTAAAGGTGCGAAGGATAATTTCATTGAATTTACTAGTACTGACATTGGAATAGAAATAAACAAGTCACAACAAGCGGCCTCAAAAATAATTCTGGAATTGCAAGAAATGAAATATGTAGAACGAGTCAAGAGAGGACACGGTTATATGATCAGGGTAACAGAAGAAGGTCTTTCATTCGTTAAGAAAATGTCTGACTATCTTAACATGGCAGTATATACATCGCCTGGAAATATCCATTTTAATGGTATTTTGGTCTCTGGGATGGGAGAAGGGAAGTACTATATGAGTCTTGAAGGCTATCGTAAGCAGTTTGAAAAAAAGATTGGGTATATCCCTTACCCAGGCACTTTGAATATTAAAATAATTGATTCGCTGTCGTTAGAAAATAGAGAAAAGATTGAATGTTTTCGTTGTCAATTTATAGATGGTTTCAGTGATTCCGAACGAACTTATGGTTGGGTCAAGTGTTACCCTACAACATTAAATGGTAATGAAAATATTCAATCAGACTTATTGATTCTTGAACGAACACACCATGATATGAACATGTTGGAGATTATAGCTCCTGTTAATATCAAACAAGTACTGCATCTAAAGAACGGTGACAATGTTAAGGTTACCTTGCAGAATTCAAAAAGAAGAACAGAATCATATATCGTAAATTGAATGGCCCAATTCCTCTTTAATTTGGGCACTTTTAGAGCCGGGAATTGGGGTGTTTAAGCGAATTATTCTGGTATTTATTCCCCTTTTCGAACAATTCACAGCAATTTCCTTTTCAGTGTGTTTTTGATCATATCCTAATGCAATAATATCTGGCTTGACAATTTCTACAGTATCGTATAACGTACCTTCCCTTCCAATGATTGCGTAATCAACGTATCTAATGGACGCAACCAGCTCTCTTCTAAGAAACTCGTCATGGTATATTTTTCTATTTTTGTTTATTTTAAGCGCAGTTGAACTCCTTGCCACCACAACAATCAATATGTCACCCTGGCTTTTTGCATCCTTTAATGTATGAATGTGACCTGGATGAACAATATCAAACACTCCGCCAATCAATACAATTTTTAGTAAACCTCTGCCAAGGAAAGTTAATCTGAGAGGATTAGATCTTTCTACAAAACCATTTTCAGTCATTTCGTCAATTTTAAGGTTAAACATATCTTCCGAAATTGTAGTTCTATTCTTCAGATATTCTAATGGCAAAATATCCGAATCGAGTGAAGCAACATAGATAGCTGTCAGAATAGCTTTATCCAAAGGGTCTATCATAAATTCGACATTATTTAAGTAGCAATGTCTATTTAGTTCTATTCTCCAATTGCAATGTTCTTTAAACAAGAAACTTTTTGCCTCAGCCGACCAAAGGTTGGTTTTATGCGATAGAATATCATTAATATATCAATTACAGAAGGATTTAGGATAGATGAGGAATGAAGGAGTAGAAATATGAGACTCGATTCTAAACCCAGGGCCTTTTATTTTGCAGCAAGACTAATACCTAAATAATGCAAATTAGAAAAAAATAGTAGATGACAATTTCGCAAGTGGGTGCATATCCATTATCCAAGGGGATTAAAATAACAACCATTGATAGAAAAGAAATTTCAAGCGGGACAGCCTTGATAAAGCGTGGCTTTGCACACATGCAAAAGCATGGTGTAATAATGGACGTAACCAATGTAGAACAAGCTCAGATAGCCGAAGATGCCGGAGCAGTTGCGGTCATGGTCTTGGATAAACTTCCTTATGATGTAAGACATGCAGGTGGAGTGGCTAGAACGGCAGGCGTTAAAGTAATTCAAGCAATATTAGATTCTGTGAGTATACCAATAATGGCAAAGTGCAGAATAGGACACTTATCTGAGGCTGATATTCTTGAAGAAATGAGAGTCGATATGATCGATGAGAGTGAAGTACTTAGTCCTGCTGATGAAAGTAGGCATATTTGGAAGTGGAATTACACAACACCCTTTGTGAACGGAGCTAAGAATTTGGGTGAGGCACTGCGCAGGATAGAGGAAGGTGCTTCAATGATTAGAACAAAAGGTGAGCCAGGAACAGGGGATGTTTCACATGCAGTAACCCATATAAGAATGGTAAATAACGAAATCAAAAAGATAAAGGGAATTTACGATAATAACGATGATCAAGAACTAATTAAGATTTCAAGAGAGTTACAATCTTCCTTTGAGATAGTTAAAGAAACAGGGAAGCTTGGAAGATTGCCCGTTGTAAATTTTGCTGCAGGGGGAATATCTACACCAGCGGACGCTGCCCTGCTAATGAAGCTAGGTTGTGATGGAATTTTTGTAGGTTCAGGAATATTTAAAGCAGAAGATCCACTTGAAAGAGCGAAAGCTGTCGTTATAGCGACTACTTATTTTGACGATCCCAAGACAGTTCTAGAGGCACAGAAAATGATTGATGAAAAGAAATCAATGCTTGGTCTTGATACCAAAAACTTGAATTTAAGAATGCAAGAAAGAGGACCTACAGTTTGAATGAGTTATTAATTGGAGTATTGGGTCTTCAAGGCGATATTGAAGAGAATATCAAAGCAACAACAGATGCATTTAAAGAAATGAAAATTAAAGGCAAAGTCATTCCTGTCCGTTACCCTGAAGAGATTATGAAGGTTGATGGTTTGATCATACCAGGTGGTGAGAGTACCGTAATGGGTTTACTTATTGCTATAAAGAATGGATTATTAGACGCAATTACAAGAATACTACAAGAAGGATTGCCTGTAATGGGAACATGTGCCGGTATGATTGTTTTGGCTAAAAAATCTTATGATAAGGTTGTTGGAAACAAGAAACAATTATTGCTAGGCGCTTTAGATATTGAAATTGAGAGGAATTCTTTTGGAAGACAGTATGATTCATTTGAATCAAACTTAGATATATCTGGTATAGGAAATGATTATAAGGGAATTTTTATACGTGCACCTACTGTAATTTCGATAGGTCCACATGTGCAAATTTTGAGCAAGTTTGATGGAAAAATAGTAGCCGTAAAGCAAGAAAATATAATTGGGACTTCTTTCCATCCGGAATTATCAGGTGATTACAGGATGCACAGATTTTTTATCGAGTTGGTAACAAATTGGAAGAAGACAAATAATTGAAAATAAAAATTTGAGTACGATAATCATTTACTACGCATTAAATTAAGCGCTGAACCAGCTTTGAACCATTCTATCTGCGACGAGTTGTATGAATGCTTTAACAAGATTTCATCATCAGTTGCGTTACTATGGTGGATAATACATGTAAGATGTTTACCTTCCTGGAGATTTTTAAGACCTAATATGCTTAACCTATCATCCTCTAAAATCTTATCATAGTCATTTGGGTTTACAAAAGTAAGAGCAAGTATCCCTTGTTTTTTCAGGTTTGTTTCATGTATCCTTGCAAAACTCCTTGAAATGACTGCACAACAGCCCAGATAGCGTGGAGTCATTGCGGCGTGTTCTCGACTACTTCCTTCACCATAGTTACTATCGCCAATTATTATCCACTTTATTTTTCTTGATTTGTATTCACGTGCAATATAGGGTAGTAATTCCATCTCATGATTGATGATGTTCTTACCCTTTCCAACTTGATCTTCATGAAACGCATTAACCGCACCAAGAAGAAGATTATCGCTAATTTTATCTAGATGACCTCGATACATTAACCAGGGGCCAGCCGGTGAAATATGATCAGTGGTACACTTACCTTTGATCTTAACCAGAATCGGTAACTTTTCAAAATCGTTCCCATCCCATTGAGGGAATGGTTCCAGCTTTTGTAGTCTGGAACTATTTGGATCGATTAGTACATCCACATTTTGAGATTCTTTGGTAGGTGGGAGGTAAACATCTTGAGTGTATACAAAACCATTTGAAGGGATCTCTGGCGCCACCTTGGGGGGAATTAGCTTGAATTTAGTACCATCAGTTGCGGTCAATTCGTCAATTAAAGGATTAAACGAAAGCCTACCACCTAAAGCTAATGCTATTACCAATTCCGGGCTACCAATGAAGTTCATTGTTTCCCTACTCCCATCATTTCGACCCGGAAAATTTCTATTATAAGATGTTACTATGGTATTAGGTTCACCTTTCTTAATCTCGGGTCTATTCCACTGTCCAATACAAGGACCACAAGCATTTGCTAGTACATTTGCTCCGATATCCTTTAGTGCTTTCATCTGTCCGTCCCTTTCGATTGTGCCGCGAATCATTTCAGATCCTGGGGTAATTTGGAGAGGAACCTTTACCTTTACTCCTTTTGACTTGGCTTGTTCAGCAATATCAGAAGCCCTTGACATGTCCTCGTATGATGAATTAGTACAGCTTCCGATTAGTGCGACAGAAATTGTATCAAGATAATTATTCTTATTGACTTCACCTGCCATTTTCGATATGGGTCTTGCTAAATCAGGTGTATGCGGACCAACTATATAGGGTTCAAGACTAGAAAGGTCTATCTCAATCAATTGATCAAAATAATGTTGAGCTTTTTCTCTTTCTTTTGTAATCTCCCGTTCTATTTCCTTATCCAGTGTAAATAAATCTCTGTACTTATTCGCTAGATCTGCAATCCCTTCGCGTTTTGTCGCTCGAAGATAAGTCTCCATCTTATTATCATACGAAAATATAGAGCAGGTCGCACCAATTTCTGCCCCCATGTTTGTAATAGTTGCCTTTCCTGTACAGCTAATGGTCCTTGATCCAGGACCAAAGTATTCTATTATTCTATTTGTTCCTCCGTAAACTGTAAGTTTGGAAGCTACATATAGTATAATGTCCTTTGGTGATGTCCATCCATTAAGTTTACCAGTCAAAAACACACCAATGCGTTTTGGATATAAAAGTTCCCAGGACATTCCTGCCATTACTTCTGCAGCATCAAGACCACCAACTCCTATTGCAATCATTCCAAGACCGCCTGCATTAGGTGTATGTGAATCAGTGCCTATGATCAAACCACCTGGAAAGGCATAATTTTCAAGAACTACTTGGTGAATTATCCCAGAGCCTGGTTTCCAGAATCCAAGGCCATATTTTCTTGAAGATGATTCGAGGAACTTGTATACTTCATTATTTTCATAAAGAGCCAATTTTGTATCGGCCTCGCCACCTGTCCTTGCCTGAATTAGATGATCACAGTGAACTGTAGTCGGAACTACTACACTATTTAGACCTGACTGCATGAATTGTAAGAGTGTCATTTGACCTGTTACATCCTGCAATGCAACTCTATCTGGATCTAGAAAGATATAGTCTGATCCGGATTGAATTTCTCTATTTATATTTGAATTATGAATATGACCTACAAGAATTTTTTCTGATGCAGTAAGAGGTCTACCTAAGATCTTTTTATACTTGCTTACACTATTTTGTAGTATTCCATAAGTTCTAGAAATTATATCTAAAGATCCTTTTATCTCCATAGCTTAGTGGTACTTTTTTTCATATTTAATTATTCATTATTTCTATTTTTCATTTGTAGCGCATGATAGACCTTGATACTGTGATTTATTTCCACTAAATGGAACCAAAATTGTTTGAAAAGGTATTGTAGTCTGCTTATCTCTTTTGCTGATTCTTGATAATCCTAATTAACAATCTGGTGATCCTGTTCTTTTTATGAATATCAAACAAAACAAGTTGATTTAACTAGGACAGCTGACACATAAATGACCCCTGAATACCATTTAGCACATTAATTGAAAATAAATTAAAAAACTAATTAGATCAAGAATTCGAAAACTGATATAATGACTAGGTTACATGGATGCGGGAGGTGGGATTTGAACCCACGAACCCCTAAAGGACAGGATCCCCAATTTATTAGATCTTAAGTCCTGCGTTTCCAAATCTTGTTGTTATTTGGCCAGGCTCTACAACCCCCGCATGTACCAATCAGATTTGGTAAATAGATGGTAATTAAACGTTTTAGATGGTATTTTTCTATTAGATATCTTAATGAAACCCTACAAATGATTATTTCATTAATTGGATAACAACTTATTTACTCTATTATTCATACAATATTGAGTTGGAATCAGATCCTGCCCAAAATAATATTTCAAAGTCTTCCAATGATACTCATAGTAGAGCTGCGTTAGAAGTGAGACACATTTCAAAATTTTGGGATTCGCCAGCCGGCAGAATAATCGGAGTTAAAAATATTAGCTTTACTGTGAGAACCGGTGAACTAGTATCCATTGTTGGTCCCTCGGGCAGCGGAAAAAGCACATTGCTTAATATGATAGGCGCCTTAGAAAGACCCACAAGTGGTCAAGTATTTATCAGCGGGATTGACATTTTTTTACTACATGATTCTCAAGTAGCTGCATTGCGAAACAAGTCCATAGGTTTTATTTTTCAGTCTTATAATTTGATCAATAGAACAAGTGTTCAGAAGAATGTAGAGTTTCCTGCAGTAATAAGTGGGATGGATAGATCTACGAGAAGGAACAGAGCGTTAAAGTTATTAGATTTTTTGGGAATAAAATCTAAAGCCCAATTTAAGCCATTTAATCTGAGTGGTGGAGAACAGCAAAGAGTAGCGATTGCAAGAGCTCTAATGAATAATCCTACTATTATTCTCGCTGATGAACCTACTGGAAACCTGGACACCAAAACAGGCACAGAAGTTTTCAGTTTATTAAAATTGCTTTCAAACAAATTTAGAAGAACTATAATTATGGTAACTCATAATGATGGCTTGGCTCGAATGACAGATAGGTCAATACAAATCAGAGATGGCACAATCGAGAAAGAAGTAATTAATACCGGAAATTGAATATGTCGTCCAGTAAAGGGAATAAAAATGCGAATATTAACAATAACTACTTAAATGTCGTATTCATGCTCTCTTGCATATGTCTGGTTATTGTTGGTGGTATCCTTGCCTCTAATGATACAATAATTTCTTCTACTTTTGCAGATAAAGGCGTCAGTCAGAATAAAAATGATAAGTCAAAAGAGGATAAGTCATCAAACTTTAAAGTAAAACATGACAATAGTGATGAGAGGTACATTGGAGATAAAGGAAGCCAAAATCATAAAAAGGAAAATCATAAAAAGGAGAAGACTAGTGGTGAAGTCAAACCCATTGATAATAGAAAGGAGAAATCGAGTGGTGAAGGGAAACCGATTGAGAATGAGCAGAATGATAACAATATACAACCACAACCTGTACAACGGCCTGAACCGATTATAATTACAAATACTGTTACTACTCCGGCCCCGGCCCAACCATCTACAAGTAATAATGATCATGAAGAGGAACATGGAAATGAAGGACCTACTAGATTTGCATTTATCGATTCCTTTTTCACAGATCAAACTGCCCAGGGTTCTGTGGTTGCTGAAACATCTTCAGAATCCTCAAAAGCACAGGATATACCGCCCGTAAGAAAACTGGAGGTAGAACCGGGAGAAGGAGACTCTATACTCGCCATTGTACTTATTAATAGAGGATTTTCGGATGTAACAAGCATAAGGGCATCACTTGATTTTCCATCAGGATTTAAGGCACTTGTGACTCCAAAAAATGCTGAATCCGATACCGCAATGGCCAGCTTCAATGGTATAGTCAATGCTGGTAAGACATTTACCCTTTATTTTCCGATAAATATCTCAAATAGTACTCTCGTGGGAAAAGAATACAGTGGATCTCTAAAGATCAAATACTTTAATGTGGCAGAGCAGGACGAAGAAGATACAAGAGATCGAACGCTTAGGATTCCTTTCAAATTAAGTGGTAAAGCTATTTTGGATGCAATACCAGCTTTAAACTTTTCAAACGTGGTTAGTCTAGTTCCTGGTGAACCTAATACTGTAAGAACTCTTATTAAAAATGAAGGCTCCGGTGTAGCTACAGGAGTCATTGTGGATGTCACACATAGGAATCAGCTGAATGGGGCAGAGAACAATAATGTGATCCCTGCGACTACCAGTGATGAAAATGTTTCCTCATCCACAGTCCAACAATCGATCGAAGTAATTCCACTGGTAACTGCAGGATCCACGAGATTTAATGTAGGAACGATCCCAGCAGGTGGGAGCGTACAAATAGATCCTATAATATTTCCAAGCGATTCTGTAGGCAGCATACTTGAAAATATGGATCTTCGTATATCATATAATGACGCTTATGGTAATAGGAAGACATTAAACGAATTGATGGGTGTTCATATTTTGCCTACTCCTCCGCAATCTGGTTTAAGTATCTCATCTGCCGTTCCTACTTCTAATTCCGTAGAAAACCTGACTTCATTACCCAACAACAATATAGTAAAAAATAATGAAGTTAAATTTGGTAATGTTACTAACGATAAAAATAACAAAAATGACTCTTATTCGTTGACGCAAGTTAGTGATTATTACTATTTTAATAATCCTAACCTAGTTTCTAATGAAATTAAGGATAATAGTGTAGACGTAGGTGGTACACCTAAAAAAGATAAGAGCATATCTTTGGTGGCAGGAAAAGTGGATGATCTAAAATTTAATATTACTAATAGTAATAACAAGTCTATCACAGATGCCGTTGTTACTCTCAATTCAGATTCTGACTCAGTAAAAATTCTTGGTAATTCAAAGTGGAACTTAGGTGAAATAGGTGCGGATACTACACAGGAATTTGTCACAAGTGTTTTTGCTTCCAAATCCTTGATTAACAGTCCCGTATCCTTTAAGGTCTTAATTGATTACATATATAATGGTGAGTCAAAGTCTGACTCTTTTAATCTAGGTGCAAATGTAGTAGGGAATATAACAGCAGATATCAATGATCTTGGTATTAATTACATAAGTGGAATTCCTAACCTTGTTGGAAATATTTTAAACAAAGGAAATACATTGGCATTATTTACGACTATAGAACTAGTGGGATCATCCTCAGGTACTGAAAAACAACCTCAAGAACCATTATTATCGTCACCAACTACATTGAATGTATCGCAAAATAGGTTCACACTAAAACCAGTTTCTAGCTTTCCACAGTATCTAGGCGATCTTGATGAAAATTCGCCATTGCCATTTAGCATCCCTCTAGCGATAGACAATCATACTGCTCCTGGGGTTTATCCAGTATCATTTAAAATTACATATAGCGACGATCTGAGAAATAGTTACAGCGTTATTAGGAATGGAACGGTTCAATTCATCTCTACTGCAGCCCAAAGTAACCAAGGACAAAGCTTTCTAATAAACAATAACATTGTTACAATACTTATCTTTATTATAATTGCAGTGGGAGTTATATTTACTCTTAGATGGTTACGGTCTAAAAGATCTAAAGTAAAAATTGTAAGAACAGATCAGACTGGAGACGAGAATGATTTTGAATCACTTCTGGGACATGATGATTCTAAGGATAAGATGGATCTTCAGAAAAAATAGTAAGGTTGTAAATTATGGATATTAAAGAAATTTTTGTGTTATCTTTTGATGCATTAAAAGAAAGAAGGACGAAATCTATATTGACAATCATTATGGTTATGGTTGGAAGTAGTTTAATGGTTGCCGTTGGTGGTATTAGCGCGGGGTTTAGCGGCTTTTTTAGTAAACAAACCAGTAATTTAGCAGGTAATATCGTTTTCGTGAGTCCCGCTCAAGTAGAACAAGGACGAGGTGGACCAGCAGTGGGTCCACCACCGACGCCGAAAATTACTTTAAATTTAGCTGTTGAAAACAGGTTACACTCATTACCATTTGTAGATGACGTTATCCCATCATATCAAGCTCAAACTACATTAGAGTCTCAGGGGGACTCTAAAGAGTATCGAATATTTTCAATGGATCCCGTGAAACTAACAGTACTTTCTCCTACTTTGGAATTTGTAGAAGGTTCTAGAATAAGACAAAATGATCCATCTTCTATTATTATATCAAATAATTTAGCTAATCCTCCCGGTGAGTCAACACCCTTTTTAACTTTAGGCCAAACTGTAAAAGCAAAGTATTCTTTTGTAGATACTACTACGGGAAAGAGAGAAGAAGATTCAAAAAGTTTCATTGTAAGAGGAATAATTAAAGAGACCGGAAATCCAAATATTGATAATTCTGCAATAATCGATACACAAGTTGGTAATACACTATTTCATAAATCGGGAAAGTTTGACTCTTTAATCGTGGTTGCAAGATCTGGAGACTATGTAGATGCGATTGAGCAAGAAATCAGAAAACTCTATGGTAACGACATTGGAATCACAACAGTTAAGGCAATTATCAAGACTGTGCAACAGTTCACTACCGGAGTCAGCTCTTTTCTTTTGAGTATTGCAATCGTATCTTTAATAGTCGGAGCTGTTGGAATTATCACAACACTGTACACTTCGGTCATCGAGAGGACGCGTGAGATTGGAACCATGAAAGCCATTGGTGCAAAAAGTGTCCACATACTTTCCCTCTTTTTGTGCGAAGCCCTCATGGTTGGTATTTTTGGAGCTACGCTTGGTATATTGGGAGGAATTGTTGGTGCTTATATTTTAGGCGGTGGTCTTGCTGGAAACAATGGTGCAGCCAATAGTCAACACATAACTCCTATTTTTTTGGCTTCTGATATGGTTAGAGTATGGTTAATTTCCACAGGACTTAGCCTCTTAGCAGGTTTGTTCCCTGCTCTAAAAGCATCAAGATTACTCCCTATAGTAGCTTTGCGAAGAGAATAGAAAATAAAATTACGTTTGAGTGATAAAAACTCTCTTTTAACGAATTTGAAGAAATGGTTTAAAAGCTTTAGATTTGCCAACTAAGAACATGTACTTAATTCTTATCACAACAACTACAATATTGTTATTATTATTTCTCATCCAAAGTGCCTACAGTCTGGAAAAGTTCAGGGGTCTTCCTTTTTCTATAGAAGTACCTGACAGTTGGAGTTATACAGAAACTCCTGAGCCTCCTTTAGAACATGTATTAGGGGTTAGTTCTTATTCTTCCGTGGTATTAGTCCCTGCCAAGTTTGCCGAATTACTTATTCAGGATAGAGGCGATATTGGAATGGGTAACGGAACAGCGGCAATATTATTTGCAGAAGATTCCGACTACACTGTAAAGAATGCTCCGCCGGAACTATATGTAAAATTTAGAATGAATAAGGATGACTCTCTCAACGTTACTTTACGACAAGATACTATGGTAGGTAAAGAAAAGGCTGTTCGAATTGAAGGTATCAAAAATGACACTTCTGGTAATATCAGACTACTGGAATACCTGATTATACACAATAACGAACCGTACATTATTAGATATATCGCTAGCATGAATGATTTTGAAAGATATTTACCAGACTTTGAATTGATGGTTAAGAGTTTTATGTTTGGGACAAATGCTACTCGGAGTTAAACTATTAGGTATTTACAATTTGGCCCACCAGGACACAACTCTCTCAATCAGCTCTAGTAATAAGTATGTCGGGTACTGACAATAAATAACAAACGAAAACGTCTCCCAGACGCCTACTAAGCATCAGAATTCCGGTCAAAGTCAAGCCATAACTAATAACTATCCACTGCAAACCATTCACATTTATTCCGAATTCTTTTCCGATTGAGGGTAACGCAACCTGAACGATAGTAAAATCTACTACTACCATGAACTGCGCCAAAGTATTGAGAACTAATATTATTGATCGTTGCGATGAAGCCTTAGCTATAGTTGTAGTTACCGAATTTGACTTTGCATCTAGATCTATGCTGCTTCTATTATTTACGGACGAGGTATTTTTTGCAGCGAATAGTAGGGCACATAGCCTGAATTTAATTAAAGGTAATGAGCTCCTTAGTCCTGTAAATTCTTCGACTTTTATTCGTTCTGGGATACTAGAAATTTAAGAATGAGTTTCCTTAGAGTCTGAAACTAGCTGACTAGCACTAGTCAGATCTTCGATTTTCTTGTTTATATTTAACGCTATTTCCAATAAGTCAGGTTCAATTCTGTTTTGTTTTATGAATGAAGCTAATGCCTGAGTGTCTTTAGGTAAACACATACCATCAAATGGTCTGCCAAATTCGGTCCCATACTTTCCAATTCTTTTATCTAAAGATACCCCTAAACTTACGACCTTGTGATCTATTCCAAGATGTTGGCATATCAAACCTATTTCGTTAAAAAATGAAATCTTCAATGACAAAAAGCAATTTGATGCGTATTTAATTAGCTCTGCAGCTTCAAAAGATGTAACGATTATATTTTTAGTTAATGGTTGGTATATCTCTACTAAAATTTTGGATAACTGAGCATGATCTTCACCTATTATTATCCTATCTGGTTTGAAGAAATCATCGTATGATGTATTTTGTCTTAAGAATTCTGGATTGTAAACAACATCATAGTCAATCCCTCTCTTTGTTATACAATTTTTTTCAAGATAATTTACAATCTCATTACGCATTGTTCCAGGCAAAATCGTGCTCCGGAAGACAAACAGATGTTGTTTTTCCGCTGTATTGAGATACTCTGTTATCTGTTGTAATACGGAAAATATTTGAGATAGATCTTGTTCAGAATTATCGGTTGGAGTATTCACGCAAACAAACGATACGTCAGTTTGCGACAGTGCTTGACTTAAATTATTTGCTACATTATATCCCTCATTCTTTAAAGCTTTAAGTTTTTGTTTTGAAATGTCGTAAAAAATAACTTTATGGCCCAGTTTGTGAAACCCTTGCCCAGTCGCGCTCCCTACAACACCAGAACCAATAATACTTATCCTGCTCATTCCGAAATCACTCTGTAAGATGGGGATAATAATTAATAGTATTTATATAATTACCTACACTAGAGTCATATTCATTCTTACTTTTTGCTCTTTATTTTCTTAAGTATATACAATATAAAACCCTACTTTTGTTCTATGTCTTGTTTTCAAGATGCCTTGGTAGCTCAGCCTGGTAGAGCGTTGCCTTGGTAAGGCAAAGGTCCCGGGTCCAAATCCCGGCCAAGGCTTCCAGGTGTATCATCATTGTCGACATTACAAGGTAATGATTTTTCAATTTCGAATTCATGTAACAGATGAGATAAGAAATATTGACTCTTGCGATTGAGTACCTAACCTTGTAAACTTGACTCTATTATTAAACTAGTTTGAATCTTCTTGTTTATGTGAATGCAAACGCCTTAATTTCTCATGCAATTGATCTATTGATAAAGTAAGGCCAATTTCTTTTGCATATGGTTGTCCTTTTGCAAACGCCTTTGCAATATTTCTAACAAATTCCATACTGATTTTTGGAGGTAATGGTGCTTCAAATGGATCTACATGAGCATCAACTATAACAGGTACTGTGTCTTCCATTAGAGCCTCATGAATAACCGGTTTTACCTCTTCTATTTTTGTAATCGAAAATCCCTTTCCACCACATGCCTCAGCAATTTTGACAAAATCAATAGGTGAAAATTCTATCCCATATTCTGGGTTACCAAGAAAAGCCATTTGTTCCCATCTTATCATTCCCAAAATTTTGTTGTTCAGTATTATCACTTTAATAGGAAGATGATATTGAACAGCTGTTGCAAATTCACTCATAAGCATTGTAAATCCACCATCTCCAACAAATGCAATGCTCTGTCTGTCTGGATATGCAATCTTGGCGGCAATGGCATACGGTACTGCGCATCCCATCGTTGCAAGTGATCCCGATCCTGAGAACTTCATACCATTTTTAATTTTTAAAAATCTTGCAGCCCAGCAAGTATTAATTCCACTATCTACTGATATTATTGTGTTATCGTCCAACACGTCTGATACTGCAGCAGCGATTACTTGGGGCTTTATGGGTTCATCAACACGACTACTCTGTTCCTTTAATAAGTCATTCCACTTCTTCATTGCATATTGTTTTGATTTTAGAAATTCGACACTTGGGTCATCGTTTCTGGCCAGAGTTCTTCTATCATGCAGTAACGGAATTAACTCTGATAACACTAGTTTGGTATCGCCTATTAAACCAATTTTAACTGGATATCTTAATCCAATTTTTTCTGGTTTTATATCTATTTGAATACCTACGGCCTGTCCTGGCTTCGGAAGATATTCTATGTAAGGAAAAGATGTTCCTATCATGAATAACGTATCACTTTCAGCCATGGCGTCACTCGAAGGTTCTGTTCCCAAAAAACCGATGCCACCCAAGCTATAAGGATGATCGTCAGGAACAACGGCTTTGCCTAACATTGCTTTTATTATCGGAGCATTTAGTTTCTCTGCTACGCATATGACTTCTTTTGAGGCATTCAAGGCGCCTTGACCAACTAGGATCACAATTTTTTTTCCATTGTTCAGAATTTCAGAAGTTTTTTCAATTAATTTTCTATCAGCAGATGTTGGTGTTACAAAGATATCGGACGTATGGCCTGGAACTTTGTGTCGTGAATAATGATCCTCTAGTTTTTGTTCCTGTACGTCAGTCGGTATGTTAAGATGACTAACTCCTTTACGAACATTTGCTGTTCTACATGCAATGTCTACGGCCATTTCCGCCTGTTGTGGTGATCCTATTATGCTGTTGTAAACTGAAACATCAGAGAAAAGCTGTAATAAATTTACATCCTGTTGAAAACTTGAATTCATTAAATCAGTCGATGTTCCTCCTGTAATAACAATTAGAGGAGTGTTATCGGCCTTAGCATCATACAATCCGTTCAGAAGATGTATTGCGCCTGGACCTGCTGTCGCCGTGCATACACCAAGCTTTCCGGTATATTTTGCATATCCACATGCCATCAAGGCGGCAGATTCCTCATGTCTTACAAGAACGAATTTGATTTTGTCTTTTCTTACCCTTAGGGCTTCTATAAATCCGTTGATGCTATCTCCAGGAATACCAAAAACAACATCAACCTTCCAATCAATGAGTGCTTCAGCCACTATATCTCCAGTTTTTAGATCCTCATATTCACTCATAATCTATTAATGGTTCTTATTTCTAATAAATCTAAATGGATCCAAATTTCCTGATATTTTGCAATATTAATTATGATTTTTGATAATATTACTTATCTTGGTAGACCTTTACATGTCAAAATTACGTACAGAAAAACGCACACATTCCATAAGAAGCCATGAGAACAAAATTGCAAAACTCAGAATCAAAATTACATATGTTTTTATCGCGCAATTCTATTACAACATACATCCAATGATGGTGTCCTTGGGTTCTATTTGGGGTATCTAAATGGCTTTAAAAATGAGATATCTTGAGCTCAATCGAAAAGTAAGAGATGTAAGAATGTTGGCTATTCAAGGGATCGCGGAAGCAGGTTCGGGACATCCAGGAGCATCTTTCTCAGCAGCAGAGATCATGGGAGCTCTATATTTTCATAAAATGAAACACAAACCCAGTGTTCCTTTCTGGGAAGAAAGAGATTTTTTCATTAATTCGAAAGCACATTCAGCACCAGGATTCTACGCAGTTTTAGCTACAGCTGGATATATCGATACAAAAGAAGTAAAGACACTAAGGAAGCTTGGTTCCCGCCTACAAGGACATCCAGTTAGATATTCAGAGCGCCAAAAAAATCATAGCTTTCCGGGCATAGAATATTCAGGCGGATCTGAAGGAATTGGCTTATCAGTAGCAATAGGGATTGCACTTGCAAAGAAGAGAGATGGGAAAAAAAACAGAGTTTATACTTTGATTGGTGATGGTGAATCAAACGAGGGACAAATATGGGAAGCTGCGATGGCCGCATCAAAATTCAAACTGGACAACCTTGTAGCTATCCTGGATAGGAACAAGATCCAGCAGGATGGATTTACTGAAGAGATAATGCCTCTGGACCCTGTTAGAGACAAATGGGCTGCTTTTAATTGGAATGTAGTAGAGGTAAACGGACACAAGATAGAACAGATAATAGATGCATTGAGTAGAATTGAAAAAGTAGAAGATAAGCCATCAATAATTATTGCAAATACAACTAAGGGCAAGGGAATCAAGCATATGGCGAATAGTCCACAATGGCATGGTAAAGCTCCTCCAAAAAAACATGTTCCAATTTTACTGGAAGAACTTCAAAGTGAAATTTTGATAGCGCCATCAATCATTGCAGGAGAGCCTGAAAATTATGAAGAAAAAGTAAGAAGAGCTGAACGTGCCGGTGCAGATCTTATTCACTTGGATATTATGGATGGTAAATTTGTACCGAGTACTTCATTTTTTGCAGACACTATTAAACACTTGAGAAAAATCTCAAGCATTCCCTTTGATGCTCATTTAATGATTGAAAAACCAATCAAGCATGTAAAAGAATACATAGACGCTGGTTGTGATATTGTCACAGTTCATGTTGAAGCATGCAACGAGTCAGAATTTACGGAAATAAACAAAACGCTACTAAAGGCTGGAATCAGTCCTGGAATTGCTATAAATCCAGGAACTAAATTTCCGTCCTGGCTTATTGAGCACCTTAATAACATAGATCTTATGATAATAATGTCAGTGAATCCTGGTTTTGCAGGTCAGAAATTTATTCCAGATATATTGGATAAAATGGCCGAGATAGTAAAGACTCTGAAGAGCAATAATTATAAAGGATTCATTGAAGCTGATGGAGGTATTGATGCAACAACTCTTCAGCAGGTTTTTGACGCAGGGGCCAGAATTATGGTAGCCGGTAATGCAGTATATGGATCACCAGATATCAATTCAAATATTATACAATTGAGGCACAAGGCTAATGTTGCAATTGAAACAAAATTATTGGAATTGGCAACTATAAATGACATGAGATCTGACTGGATAAAATCGCGTAAGAGTATGCTTATACCTTTGGCAAGGGAGCTTGGAATTGAGGAGGATCTCCATGCAATTAAGTGATAAGAATATTATTTCTGATATGCGAACTGCTTACGGGAAAGCATTAGTCGAACTAGGTTCAAAAGATCCTAACATCGTTTGCGTTGGAGCTGATACCACTGATTCACTCAAAACAAAGCTCTTCGGAGATAAATTCCCTACCCGGTTATACAATGTTGGGATAGCAGAAGCAAATCTTGTCTCGATAGCTGCTGGATTGGCAATCGCGGGTAAAGTGGTTTTCGCAAGTACTTACGCTGCATTTTTACCTGGCAGATGTCTTGATCAGATTAGAAATACTATCTGCTATCCATTTCTCGACGTAAAACTAGTAGTATCGCACGCTGGACTTACAGTCGGTCCGGATGGCGCCTCTCATCAACAAATCGAGGACATATCTACAATGCGAACAATTCCAAACATGAGGGTAATTGTTCCTTCAGATTCCATAGCTGTGAAAAATTTAATTCCCCTTCTAAGTTATACTCCAGGACCCTTTTTCATGCGTCTTGCACGTCCGTCAAATTCCAATATATACGAAGATAGTTTTAATGAATTCGATATTGGCAAAAGTAACGTTATTAGAGATGGTTCTGACATTACTATGATTGCATGTGGTCTAATGGTTTCAAAGGCTATCGATGCAGCACAAACACTTGAAAAAGAATACGATGTCTCTTGTAGAGTAATAGATATGTACTCTATTAAACCAATCGATGTTGAGCTTGTATATCGTGCTGCATTAGATACCGGTGCAATTGTTACTATTGAAGAACACAATATTATAGGAGGTTTGGGGAGTGCTGTCTGTGAAGTGACGGCTGAAAATCATCCTGTCCCCGTACATAGAATGGGAGTAGCAGATATTTTTGGTGAATCAGCTAGAGAAACTGAGATAGAATCACTTTTGAGTAAATATTGTTTGAGCTCGGATCATATAGTAGAATCTGTTCTCAAAACTAAGAAAAGGATAAAGAGATGAAAATTTTTCTCGATACAGCAAGTATTGAGTCTATCAAGAAATTTGTAGATATGGGAGTTGTTGATGGAATTACAACAAATCCTACACTCATCTCTAGAGAGAAAGGACATCCTGAAGATATAATGCGAGAGATCGTAAAAATTGTAAAAGGTCCTGTAAATCTGGAAGTTGTCGGAACAAAAACAGAAGATATGGTTGAAGAGGGATTACGATTAAAAAAATTTGGTGAAAATGTTGTTGTAAAAGTTCCTATGACAATGGATGGGTTAAAGGCAGTAAGAAAACTCGGTGAATATAAGATTAAGACAAATGTAACTTTGATCTTTTCATCAAATCAAGGATTGTTGGCCGCAAAGGCAGGCGCATCCTACGTTAGTCCTTTTATAGGAAGACTTGATGATGCAGGTCAGGAGGGGATGATTGTTATTAAGGAAATAGTGCAGATCTTTCGCAATTATAGTTATCAATCTGAAGTTTTGGTTGCTAGTGTAAGACATCCGATTCACGTTATCGAGGCAGGAAAGTTAGGCGCAGACATAGTAACACTTCCACCTGACATATTGGCCAAAATGTTAAGTCATCCTCTTACTGATAAAGGCTTATCTCTATTTCTTTCTGACTGGGAAAAAGTCAAGAAAGTACACAAGTACACAATCTAATTTTATTCTCTATAATATTAGAGTGGGTGAATAGCCCTCCAAAAACACAAGCATGATTAAACTTGTAAAAGGGAAAGAACTCTTTTTGGGATTTCATTAAGTTGACTAACAACCAAAGTCCTTTCGTACTCTAGGTATTTTAGATTCAAACCAATATTGATAGCATTATTTACAGTTTTGCCTACGCCTACAGCAACCATGTGAATTCCATTCATTTTGTAAGTTTTGATTGCAGATCGAACTGCATTGTAGTCAGAAGGTTCGCCATCAGTTAATGTTATCATTATATCGGGTTTATATGTCTTCATTAATGGTAACAATAAATTATAAATTTCTGCAAGAGGTGTCCCACCACTTGCCTTAATTTGGACCAAATTACGTGCATTTGTAGAAGTCCATTTAACATCTGGATGCTTAATTACCCAACACGTAACTTTCTGGTTTTTGGTACTAAATGCATAAGCAGAAAATTTTACATCCAAAAATTTTAAAGCTTCACAAAGGGCAACTGTTGCCTTCTTGTACTCTAATTCGTAATCGTCTATGCTGCTAGAATGATCTAATAATAATGCTATTTTGGTATTTATAGTATTTTTAAAATCCGTGAGAAATGGTTTTGGCTGCGATTCTATTACGGATTCTATGTCAATCTCGTCACCGGTTATGTCATGGATTTCTCTCCATCCTCTTTTCCAAGATCTAATGACCGATTTTAACTTTGTAATCAAATCATTATCATAAATTACACTTTCGTCTAAATCGACTCTCTCGGGAACCTCCAATCCAAATTGTTCCATTGCTGAGTAACCTTTGTTATCTGTTTTCTTACTCTCCTTTGCAAGACTTTCATATTCCCTTAATATCTCGGTACCAGCCATAATGTCATTAGTGGATTTTTCCTTTTCCTTATTTCTAATTTTTATCATCCTTTCTATTTCTTTTATCAAATTTTTTTCTGTCATTGATAATCCAATTTTACTCTTAAAGGTAACAATTGGGATAGTGAAAAGAGAATCGATTTGAAGAATCTTAATTATTTTAGGTATTTGCCGCTCTATCCATTCGGTTCTGTGATTTTCTTCTATTGATTCATCAATCAATTCTCTGGCAAAGTTAACTGCGTTCTGAACCCGATCTGATTCTGAACCAAAGAGTTCGCCCTTTACATAACCTGTAATAAGGTATTGAGAGAATGCCTCCACAATCTTATGCTTCCCATATAATGAATTCAGTAGAGGGCGTGATAACCATGAAATTCCTTCATTGAATATTACTTCATTTTCCATACCTCTCCATTCTCTTAGTCCTAAAATTTCTATCCTCTTCAATTCTATTGAGTTTAAAATAAATCCAAAGGCATGATCATTGCTTAGAGCTTTTGTTGAAAGTGCTAATCGCATCGATTCATACCATAACGAAACACGCCACTGACGATATTTTTGAAATTCTGTTCCATTATAGTATCTTAATGAGGGCATGGAGATAGTATTTTTTTCTAAATTAGTCGTAGGCGGTTTATCCTCTATGAGTAAAATAGTTGCCTTTTTATTTCCAGACCATCTTCTAGAAAGAAACGTTCCTAGATTTATCAAGATATCTTTTCTTAAAGAAAAATTTTGTACATAAGAGAAAGACATCTTATCACACAAAAATAGACGTTATCATGTCCATTACCTTTCTAAATTCTACTTCTCCCCACTGATCGTAAACATTTGCGTATACTACTTCAGCAGCTTTCTTTGGGGATACTTGATTTCTTATCAACTTTGCAAATGCTATGGATTCTCTTATACTAGGACTGTAGTATAGCTCTTCTAAGGACGCAGCTTCTCTTAGACTATTTGCTAGTTTTAGTGCATTGTCTATGTCATTTTCGTTGGAAGCATCAAAATCTACATGGTGTTTGATAATCTGCTTCTCAATTTCTTTCGGTGGATATTCGAGTCTTAGTCTAACAGGAAATCTGCTCAATATTTGTGGTGGTAATTCCTTGGTTCCTTCATGAGATAATGGATTGATTGTAGCAAATACAAACCAATTATCCACTGCCTTTATTAATTGGCCTTCAGCTTCCTTCAGTACAATCTGTCTTCTATCATCAAGAGCTTCATCCAGACGCAACAGTACATCAGCTTCTGCCGCATTGAGTTCGTCCAAATATAGAATTCCACCATCTCTCATGGATTTGATCAATATACCTTCCACAAATGTAACTTCACCTTGATTCATCGTTTTGGTTCCAACTAGATGTGATTCACGAGTTCTTAAACTAAAATTAATTGAATAAAGTGCCTTTCCAATCTCAGAAGCAAATTTCCTAACCAAACTAGTTTTCCCAGTTCCTTTTGGTCCTATTATAAGTACAAAAAGTGACGAATCATATGCTTTCTTAATTACACTAAACGAATTATTCCAATCAAAATAATTCGAGTCCGATGGGTCTATTGTCATTGTCATTCATTATTTATTTTTAGAACATGTAAATAAAAACTAATTGTTGTTCTCATTTCGACCTTAATATAGATTTTTTGTCATTCAGATAATCCGTAATGAGAATCTTATCTATTTCAGCTGGATTGATATAATAAGATCTTCCCTTGACATATTTTTCTAATTCATTTACATAACTCAACAGCGAATCTTCCTCACTCACCATGATTGTATCGATATCAATACCTGATTTATGACATTTTTTTGCCTCTAAAATGGTTTTTTCGCCGATATATTGGTCAACCTGTCTGTATCTATAACAAAGGTAAACTAATTTCCCTGACTTAGTATCAAGTGATAATTCCTGTTTTTCTTTTACTGAAGTTATCGATTCTTTGTCCGGAGCGTAAAATTGGGAATAAGGTCTGTCACCTAGGATTTTACTTCGTTCTTGTTCTGTGTCAATAAAACAGGCACTAGGGTGACCATCTGTTACAAGAACTATCTTTTTGTTAATGGTAGTTTCATTTTGAAGAATCTTCTTTGCTAGCCTAAACGCAGCTTGGTAATTTGTATAGTGCATAAACCCTACGCCAGATTCAAAAGTTTTCAGATATGGTATATCATATGGTGACACCTTTGAAGCCAAAGCCCCAAACCCTACTATATAGATTGAGTCTGAAGGGAAAAATTTTTGATTCAACAAGAACAAGCTCCACAATGCTTTTTTTGCTGCTTCAATTCTAGTCATATCACCAAACATAGTTGAATATCTCATTGTAGAACTCAAATCAATACAATAAACAACGGCAACAGTTACGTCCCTCTTTGTTTCATAAACTTCCAAATCATCGGGTTGTAATTCAATCGGTAATTGGATAGATGATTTGGAACCAGATCTTCTCTCGATGGCGTTTAATAAGGATCTTGGGACATTGATCAGTCTTAGATCGTCAGACGGTTCATATTTTTTTGTAGAATCTAAATTTAAAGAACCACTTCCACTAAAATTTGTCTCATGTAGTCCAATGGCCCCCTTATTTAGTGCTCTAATTACGTCTTCTAACAATCTCCCTCCTACTGCAAAAAACCCCTTTTTGCTCAGCCATTTTCTTGAATCTTTGATATACCCTGATTGTTGGAGTTGGGTAATTATTGACGATGTGTTATTAAAGTACTTAGCTTCAAGTGATTGGCTTTCACTATTTTCCTTTTCTTTCTTCAAATTCTGCAATTCCTGTTCAATTTCTTCGAGTTTCGGCTGATCTTCTTTCAGAATTTCCTTCCCTAAGATTTTAAGAAAATCCTGGAGTAAACTTTTTGGTATTGCTTTTGTTGGGGCCTTATCTTCCTTTTCTTCTGGAAAATCTACGATATTATAATAAGTAAATTTCTTAATGTTGTTACTATATATGGACATAGATCCCTTCCTTTCTATCCAATATTGGTGGATCAATAAATCTAAGACCTTCTAAAATCAATTCTGTTAGTGAGGCAAGGTACTCAGGATTTTTCAAATCATTAAAAATCTCAATATCTATTGCATTCTCACTTAAACTTTCCTCAAAGCGCTTTTGATCTTGTATGATATTAACTGTTACAATGTCTATTATTTCCCTTAATGAATTAAATTTATTTATCTGCAATTGATAGCTTTTAGGATTGTTCTTGTTTCCAGTGATGTCTTGAGAGGCAAAAAAATATTTATTTATTTTGAATTCATTCTTTAAGTTCATTATTTTTTCAGGGGGAATATCTACAACATAAACAGCACAGGTTTTCTTAATTGCATCAGATATTATAGCATCAAGAATATTCATTCTATTTTCATAGCTATCATCTATTTCTGATAATTCAAATTTCGAAGTTTGGCGAATACAATAAATGTCACTAAAACGTGGAACAGCTTTAATGTTATTAATTATGCTTCTCACCCTCTCTGCTTCTGATATCAAGACTTCTAATGAATGAATTGACATTCTTACGCTTACCCCCTTTTCATGGTTTATCTCAGGATGGTCGCGAGCTATTCTTGTAATTTCAGCCAGGGTTCTTAGAATGAAAATCGGTAACATTACGTTCTGCGGATTAGAGATATTTGCCTCTTGAATCATTATCTTCATTTCATCGTAAACATTTTTCGGATACCGAGTAACGATGTGACTTCTTAATCTGTCATAGAGTGGTTCTATTATTTTCCCCGAATGGGTATAATCTATTGGGTTTGCTGTTGATATTATTCTTGTATCTGGTTTGAATATGACAGGGTATGATCCAGTAGTATAGATTCCTTCTTGTAAAACGCTCAATAAGGCTACCTGTTTTCGGGGATCCAGCACGGGCAATTCATCAATACATAATACTCCGTGTCTTGCTAGGAGAAGCTGACCAGGTGAATACGATTCCATATTGTAAATTTCGACTCCTCTTTTTGCTATTTTCATAGCATCTATCTGACCAACAAGATCCTTTACTGAAATATCTGGTGTCGCAAGAAGATACCTGAAGCGACTATGTCCATCAATCCAAACAATCTTTGTATCAAGTCTATTATTTCTTATCTTGTCTTCTGTTTCAGTAGAAACATAAAATTCTGGTCTGGAACGTATTATTTCCTTATCATTCAATAATGAAACCAATTCGCTTTCTGGAATTGAAGTTGGAATATCATTCGTAATAGATCCTTCTACAACCGGAATTGGAGAAAGTAAATTTTTTGCTATAGTTTCTGCAATCTTAGTCTTTGCCTGTCCAATTTGACCGACAAGGAGTATGTCATGAAATGATAGTATTGCTCTATTAAGCGAGGGCACTATATCATCATCATAACCGATGATTCCTGAATATGGAAACTCCTGTTTTTTCAGTTTTATTATTAAATTTCCTCTAAGTTGATCATTGACAAATACAGGTTTATAATTGATTGATAACAAATCCTCGAGTGTTTTTATACCCTTATAATTTTCTGGTAGGCCCGTGATTGTTTCCAGATAATCAGCATTTGAACTATAACTTTTATGAACGATATCCTTAAAATTTTCAGAAATCAATTATTCATCAGCTCGTCCTACCAACAAATTTAAAGCTTTCAAAGGTTATTTTGGTTTTATCGTAATACTTGATTCTTTTATTTCATTTTCATATTTATGTCAGCATGGTTTTTATTTCGGAAAATGATGGACGTAAATATTGTCGGTATCTGAATATAGGTATATCTTAAGAATAGCAGGCAAAGATATAGAGGGCAGTAAAAAAATCATAATTGCCCTAAGTCAGATTAAGGGTATAGGCTATAATTTGTCTCAGACTATACTGCAATCGCTAAATATCAATTCTAACATGAGAATAGGTTTCTTAACGGAAAAAGAGGTGAGCGACATTGAAGCTGCAATAAAAAATCCCTCTTTGATAGGAATTCCAAATTGGTATCTTAATAGGAGAAAGGATAATGACACGGGTTCAGACAAGCATTTGTTAACTTCTGATCTTGATTTTACCATTTCAAATGATATCGAAAGGGAAAAAACAGTCTATAGCTGGAGAGGCTATAGGCATATGTTTGGCCTTAGAGTTAGGGGCCAGTGTACTCGAACTACTGGAAGAAAAGGTGGCGCAGTTGGAGTGAAAAAGGTTGTAATGAGACCGTCGGCTGGTGGCGCCGGGGCAGGAGCTGAAGCAAAGGAAGCCGGGGCACCTGCATCTGCGCCTGAATCTGCTACTCCTGAAGCCTCGACTCCAAAAAGTAGTGCACCCAAATCTCCAGAAACTAAAGAATAGTGAGGCAGAATGGGAGATCCGAGAAAGCCAAGAAAAAGTTACAAAAGACCAAGAAGAATATGGAATTCTGACCAACTAAGTTCAGAACTGTATATAGTCGGTTCATATGGACTAAGGAACAAAAGAGAATTATGGAAGGCTCAAACAAAAGTTGCGAATTTTAGGAATCAGGCAAGAACATTACTCGCATTGACTTTAGAGGATAGACAGGAAAAGGAATCTCTTCTCTTGTCGTTCTTAAATAGGTTAGGTCTGACAAGTACATCATCTCTAGATGACATTTTGAATTTGAAGATTGAAGACATACTTGAGAGAAGACTTCAGACGATTGTGATGAGAAAAATGAGTATTAAATCTCCGTTACAGGCTAGGCAAGTGGTAATTCACGGTCATGTATCAATTGGAAATCGAAAAGTGAATTTACCTGGTTATCTGGTAAAGAAAGATGATGAGTCAAAGATATTGGTGCATGTAGAAGTTCCGAACAAAACAGCAGATGCCGTAGCTAGTTAATAAGAAAGAATAATTCAAAGACTTTTGGTAGATATTTCGTCCACGATATCAATGGTATCTATTTTTCCATCTGAATCCATATCAAATCCCTGAACAACGAGTGCCCAATTATTTTCGTGATTGAATTTTTTTAATATTTCATTTCCATGGTTAGTTAAGGCAATTACTGCTGATTTTGTACCAGCTGATCTCACTCCTGCGATGATTACGATGTTTACCTTTTCAGAGTATGGATTTCTAATCTTTGCGATCAGTCCATGATTGTCAAGTGTGTGAGTCCTTCCGTGTGGAGCTATTAAGCCAGACCAGAAATTAGTTTCATCAAATCTTATTGGTAAATATCTGTTAAATTCTGATGTGATAATATTTGTTCCAGGTCCGCCAATAGATATGATATTTACTGTTCTTGATATCTTTTCCGACTTTGCATCTACATCTAATTTTACGACAAAATTCTGGGGAAGCCCACAAAATCTACCTAAGAAAAAAGCCAGCTGTGCTGCGTAGTGTCCATCTCTAGCAGAAGACCTGTAGGGTCCATGTGGGTCTGGAGCGCCTACAACTATAGTACCATTGAACAACCCATCGTCAATAAAGTCTTCAAAAAATGTTTGAACGTCACGGTTAATTTTTCCATTTACGGTTTCAAATTTCTTCTCTCCCCAATTCATCTCTATCCCAAACGCGGCAAATTCTGTTTTGTATAGTTTCGCGGTGCCTCCACGTACGAATGAAGTTTCAACTTGGCTGATTGCTCTGATTGTCAGTAATTTCCGTATGTAGTAATATGCACTCTGTTCATATATCTTGAGTTCCTTTGCAATTTGTGCTGGATACATTGGACGACCTGCCAATAAATTTACAATTTTCCATGCAATGGGATTAGATAAAATTCGCATTTCACTTGGTTTTTGCAGGATTGAAATTTCTTTTGTGAATGTATTTTCATCTAAGGAATAAACAAGGCTCTTTTTATTCATCAAACCATAAATGATCAACTATTATATATTAAGATTGTCCGGTGTGTAAAAATGCATAATATTTTCCATAATTTCTTACATTTAAAGGAGTGATTTATAAATAAAGTTATATTTTTTTTTGCGGTGGTGACTTATGATGTTAATAACTATTTTAAAGTAATGCAAATTGTAGAATAGTATTATGTGTTCAATAATAGGGTATAAGGGAAATGAACACGCATCTTCCGTGCTAATTGAAGGTCTTAAAAAGATGGAATACAGAGGTTACGATAGTGTGGGTATTGCGACCATTGAATTAGGAAAGCTCTGGATACGAAAAGGAGTAGGTAAAGTTGCAGAAGTCAATAAATCTCTAAGACTTGAGGAACTACCCGGTAAATTAGGTATTGGCCATACTAGATGGGCAACACATGGAGGAATTGTTGATTCTAATGCTCATCCTCATCTTGCATGTAAGTCTACAATTGCAGTGGTACATAATGGTATAATAGAAAATTATGATGTATTGAAGGATGAACTAAACAGGTCGGGTCATCAATTCAAGAGTGAAACTGACAGTGAGGTCATTGCTCATCTCTTGGAGGAATATTTTGAAATTACTAGCGATATCCGATTGTCCATGATCTTTACATGCAAGCGATTAGTAGGTTCTTTCGCATTTGTAGCTTTATTTAATTCATCTACTCTCTGTGGTGCTAGGTATGACGAACCGCTCATAGTAGGAGTTGGTAACGATGATTATTTTCTGTCTAGTGATATTCTGGGATTTTTAAATTATACAGATCGTGCAATTTTTCTGGATAATCGCGATATAGTTGTAATTAACGATAACGACATCTCCTTTTTCAATTTTGATGGGGATAGAATATCAAGACGAATAACACAAGTTGCCTGGGAATTGGGTGACGCAGATAAAGGTAAGTATTCTCATTATACGTTAAAGGAAATTCACGAACAGCGACAAACAATAGTGAAGAGTATGCAACAGGACAAGAAAAATTTACAAAAATTCTGTGATATTTTAACTGGGGCCAAAAATATCTACATCACTGGAAGTGGAACAAGTTATCATTCTGCATTACTCGCAAAGCAAATTTTTTCAAAATCAAAGATTCATGTTGAGACCATAGTGTCAAGTGAATTTCAATATTCATCTGATTTATTGGATGAAAATTCAGTTCTACTGGCGATATCTCAAAGTGGTGAAACTGCTGATGTAATTCAATCTGTTAAATCTGCAAAGGAGATGAGTGCTAAAGTTCTCTCGATAGTTAATATTCCTACTTCCTCTCTTGCAAGATTAAGTGATTCTTATCTTGAACTAAACTGCGGCCCAGAAATAGGAGTTGCTGCAACCAAAAGTTTTACAAGTCAAATCGCGTTGTTATACTATGTCGCGGACATAATTGGTAAAAAATCAAATGGGATATCTAGTAGTAAAGAACTTTTGGTAAAAGCTGTAAGTCAAGTCCTAGAATTAGATTCACAAATAGAAAGAGTTGCAAATCAAATAAAAGGTTCAAGAGATGTGTATATACTTGGCCGATCTCTACATTTTCCGGTATGTCTAGAAGGAGCATTAAAAATCAAAGAATTGTCATATATACATGCGGAAGGAATGGCAGCAGGGGAATTAAAACATGGTCCTTTAGCATTAATAGATACCAATAGTATAGTGATAGTCATACACCCAAATGATTCTACTTATAGTGATACTTTATCAAACATTCATACAATAAAATCAAGAGGCGCAAAAATAGTTGGCATTTCAAACAAGAGGAACACACTATACGACTACCAAATAACCATTCCAACAATAAGTGAATCTCTTTATCCTCTGATTGAAGTAATTCCACTTCAACTATTAGCTTACTATCTTTCAATTTGTAACAACGCAAACCCTGATTATCCACGTAATCTCGCTAAATCTGTAACGGTAAAATAATTTAGACTTTTTTACAATTACCTATGAAACTAAAACTAAGATTAAATCATAGCTCTTTCACAGCATAAGTTTTTCAATATTCCTCTCATACTCTTTTTCAATATTTCTCAAAAAAGTATCCCTATCAAGAGATCCATTCGATTTCAATAGTAAAGTTATCAAGGCGCCACCTGATCCTACTCCTTCCTTTACCACTCCACTATCATACATTACTAATCCACTTTTTGTAGACCTATCTAAACCCGGATTCACTGACAATATAGGAACATCCGGAGAAATTGTCCTTACGAGAAATTCCAGGTCTGAATTTTCATCGTTTGTGACATACGAAGTTGTTCCTAGGCAAATGTTGTTTAATGGCACTTTCAGAGAAGACATGAACGCAAGAACTGCAGCCATTTGTGTACCTCCAGCTAGTATCACCCTGGAACCAGATTGACTAATACCAGTTGCAAGTCCAGCTACTGCGGGTATCATTGGATCTCCTAACGACGAGACTATTTTGAACGGATCTTTCAAATTTGTTATTTTTTGATTTTTTATGGCTTCCTGTACTATACGGATCTTTAAATTATGTGGATTTCTCGGCATACTGCTGCTCATTTTGTAATTTGCCTCAATTCCAAAACCCGTCAATACGCCTAAAGCGGTAGTTGTTCCACCAGGAATGCTTTCTCCTATGGCTACCAAATCGTTTGACATAGATAATTGATGTCCAAGTATTTTGCCATAATCATATGCTTGATGTGTTTCAAAGAGCTTTAGTGCTGGTTCGTACTGGATATTTCGACCAGGTGTAACTCTAAATGAAATAGATGGAATTTTGGGATAAATCTTAGAACCGGAATTTACCACTAAACATGGTATTTTTCCCATTGATAGAGCAGTTCTTGTCAATAATGCTGGTGTTGGTATTCCATCGGGAGTAGCAGGTACTCCAGAAATTGAAAAGCATTTACCGTGATATAAAAATTCAGAATCTGCTGCTGGTGTGTATTTAATCAGATCAGTATTTGCACCTGCAAAAGTTATACCTGGAACTTGACTGGTTTCTGTATATGAAATCACACATACAAAAATGGGATTTTTGGTCAGAAACTTTTCAGCGACGTTAATTTTGTGGGAACAAGTTATGTCAAACACTCCCGACATATCTTAATCCTCATTGACCATGTACTTTAAGAATGCTTCCTTGGTTTTGAAATTTAGCATCGGGTTATTTGTTTTTTCATTTAATATTGTTGATGTTGGTGTTGAACCGTAATTGTGACCAGGGTATACTACCAAAGAATCATCTAAATTTGCAACTTTAGACAGACTATCATACATCTTTTCGGGATTACTTCCAGGAAGGTCAACCCTGCCGCAATTTCCTACAAATAGAGTATCTCCTGTTATGATAGATTCTTTATTCACGATAAGGCATATACTGTCTTCAGAATGACCTGGAGTGTACAAGACCTCTAGATTAAGTTCTCCAATACTAATATTTTCATGATCTACTACTGATCTCCCTTTTTTTTGCGTAGACTTTTCATGCTGGATTATCTTGGCTTTTGTAATCTCGGAAATGTGATCGTTCCCCAGAATATGATCAAAATGCGTATGTGTATTTATAATGTATTTTGCAGCAATATTGTTTTTCTCTAAGAAGACAAGGAGTTTTTCAAGGTCCCATGAAGGATCTATTATGGTCCCTATGCTATTTTTTTCATCATAAACAATGTAAGAGAAATTTAACATGCTACCTACAGGAATTTGTGCAATTTTCATAATCATATTACTCCTTGTTCAGCTTCAATTGGAATTCCAATCTTCTCAAGATGAACCTTGCCAGTATATTCTTTGTTCCCTGTTATACCATTTTTGAATCGATGAAAAGTAACAGTAGCGTCAGCTTTGACACATTTTTCATGAAATGCTCCATCATTTGGGTTAAGCCCAGATGGAATATCCACTGCAACAACATATGCATCTGAACTGTTTATCAAATTAATGGCAGATGAATAAGGTTCTCTTATCATACCCTTTATCCCTGTACCAAAAATACCATCAATAATAATATTTGAATTTGATATTTCCATTTTTGCCAATTCGAGAACATTTGTTCCTGTTAGTATTTTTATTGATTTCATCTTTCCCACTATTGACCAATTGACCATTGTTTCTTTGGTCTTTATATTCTTGGGGTCTCCGAGAAGTACAATAGTAACATCAACACCATGATAACCTGATAGGTGTCTTGATGCAACCATAGCATCTCCCCCGTTATTACCAGTACCGCAAAATGATATTATTTTTTTACCATCAAGGTGAGGACCCTGTTCGGACAAGATAAAGTCTGCTAGTCCGTGTCCAGCGTTCTCCATCATTAGTAATTTTTTCATCCCAAAAATACTATGCCCGTTATCCTCTATACGGTACATTTGCTCAGAACTGATAGGTAGCTCTTCTAAGGCCATTATTTGTTAGTTCAATAAATGAGAAATAAAAATTATGAGATGTTAAATTTGAATATAATCAAAAAGGCATGATATAGTCTTTAAGATTACATCTTATTGTCTGACTGTTTCTTATTTCGTAGGTTCTACCGTCGTACGTACATTTTATGATTGGTAAACCTTTCATCCTGGAATATTTGTCTGCTATTTTATAGTATTCAAGTAACTTCCTGTATATGTAAATTGTTTTTCCTTCTTCTCTAATCCTCTTTTTTTGCATAAATTTAAATGCTAAGATAACATGAGCAGTCTTGTACACCTGAAACATATCCCTTATTTGAAAACATCTTTGGATTTGATCCGACTGAACATAAAGACTATCTGCAGTTCCAGATTTTGCTTCTATCGACAAAAAAATTGAATCCTTATTATTTACGGCAATAATGTCTGGTAAGTTTGCACTGGATCCTCCTAGACGTCTTGCATTCCATGCGTTGGTATTTAGTTTTTGAACAAGCACGTGTTCAAAACTATATCCTCTATTTCTTCTAATCCTATTTAATTTGACATAAACGTGTTCTAAGCCATACTGCACATTTCGCTTATTAGCCGGAACCAATGTCTGGTATGCTTGCGCTTGATACACCAAGATATCTTGCATTCCACACACTAGTATTTAATCCAGAAAGAATGAAACTTTTGAACAAGAATGTCTTGAAAAACTATACGCATGTTTTCCTACATACCTGCAATAAGATGATTTAAGAAATATTGAGATTGAATTTCTAGAATTCTTAATATTTACTTTTGAAATATTTCGAATAATTATTAAATATATTGGCAAGGATCATCTCTTGTGATGTTGTCAAATGTTCAAGCTGACGTAGAGGAAATTAATAAAAAATTCAAAGATATAGAGGAGAGAAGAAATGCTATAATTAAGGGAACTCGCGATGCGACGATACTTTGCAGTAAGGCAATTGTGTCTATGCACGCTCACAAAAAAAACGAATCAATTGAATATATTGAAAAAGCAAAGAAACTGTTGCAACAGTTCAAGGAAATGGGGAAGGAAGATCTTCAAAGATATTTGTATGTAGCAGAGCAAGAATTTGTTGAAGCATATTGTCTCTTTTCAATAAGTGAAAACTCGGTTATACCTAGTATGAAATCGCTTGAAGTATCTGATATTTCATATGTTATGGGCCTCTTAGATTGCATTGGTGAAATCAAGCGAATGATTATCGACAAGATCAGGTTAGAAGGCACGTCAGATATTAACACTTTATTTGAATTAATGGATAAAATTTACGGTATTATCTATCCTCTTGCGGTATACGATAATCTAATGCCTGGATTAAGAAAGAAATTAGATGTTTCGCGGATACTAATTGAAAATGTTAGAGGAATATTAACAGAGGAAAATAGGAGAACAATCATGATAGAAAAAATACATGAATTCGAAAAAAAGATTATGACCTCAGAAAAATCTAAACCCGAGTAATGATTAGGCACATCCCAATTTTGTGAATGCATCAGACATGAATTTAGTTAACTTATTCTGCCACTCGGGAAAGTCATTTGGATTTGTAGGATAATTATGGTAATGATTAACTAATTTCTTGTTTACTTCCGCGGTATGCTTAAGATCTTCTGCTAATCTCTTCTGGAGAGCCCCATGAATGAACATGTTGAACTTATCCACCATACCAAATTCAGGATGTTCTCCATTTGTTATATTGTCAATATCCAATTTTGAGAGAAAATGTTTCATTCCATAATTAATCTGATTATTTGTCAATTTTTGGAGCAGTCTCCGAAATACCTCAAGACCTGCTGTTTTATATCCATAGGCCTCAACAAAATCTAAATTATATTGCCAGAGCGATTGTTCTGAATTATCATTGGCTTGGATTGATTGCACCGCGTCTTTTCCCGCAATAGTCGCTGCAATGATTGCTGGTCCAATCCCTCCAGCATCAAGGGGCTTTGGCATCCAAGCCGAGTCCCCAACAAGCATGTATCCACTTGCTACAAGGCAATCATTCTGGCGTCTGACCGAAACTTGCCATGTCCCCCAGCCGTTGCCATCATCTGATTCACCATCTGCTATCTGAGGATTTTTTATTACTGGATTCAGCTTGACGTATTCATCTATCTTTGTCTACAAATCCTTC
>Ga0193735_1000004_pt1 | contig 96614 bp, 112 predicted proteins | sample U1m2metaG_FD_145080 | JGI IMG/M metagenome (GOLD analysis project Ga0193735, IMG submission 145080) | Soil microbial communities from a riparian zone of the East river system, Colorado, United States - U1m2 | ecosystem: Environmental > Terrestrial > Soil > Riparian zone | place: USA: East... | reverse complement strand
CATTATGACGGTACTAATGCAACAAGTATATACGCTAAACCCCTTTCACGCTGTATAAAACCGAGGCGACAAAAGCAGGTATATTTTTTAGATGTTGTGGCTTGAATTTAGCCAAGACAACATTGACTTCTTACATGCATTTATGGATAGAAATCGGAAGGTACCCTTGATTTAACAGTCTGACCAGTTATTCATAGAGAAACTAGCCAGTCTGCTACCATATTAAAATCGCTACTAAACAACAAAATATTTTGATAATTCTATGTTAATTCATGACTGTGGAAATAATCGTACAGCCGGTTTTAGCACTGCTCGATTATAGAACTCTTGATAACTTACGTAATGATATATCAAGAGAATTTGAAAATATCAAAGTCTCGGTTGCAAGTGGCTCCAACTATTCTGGTTTGATTCAGCCAAAGAAAGATGCTGCCTTTCAATCTTCATTTGATAAACATAGAAATCAATGGTATTCGGCGAAGTTATTAGATTGGTTCTTTGAGAAATTTAGGCCGAACAAAGATACAATAATACTTTTCATCTTAGATGTAGACGCATATTCAAATGGTTTGATTTTTGTCCTGGGTGAAGCCTTTCATAAGGGAGGATTAGGAGTAATATATCTACCTAGGATTAAGCAGGAGTTCTATGGATTAAAGCCTGATAACGAGCTATTTTACCAAAGGATGGTAAAGGAATCCATACACGAATTAGGACACGTACTTGGTTTTTTCCATTGTCAGAATCCACGATGTGTGATGCATTTCAGTAATACCCTCAATGACACAGATAACAAGGAAAGGGGCTTTTGTCAAAGTTGTAGGACAAGAAATTTTCTTTCATTCAAGTACATGTACTAGTCCTACCACATTTACTAAAAGAATTGCACCTAGTGTAATTATAGTCCACTTTTGAAAGTCATAACACAACGAAGCCATTGTTAATTGCCTACTCCAAATCCAGAATCGGTTTTTTGTCTGGGCTCGGGTAACGTTTCATCATCTTAATTATAAATGAGACTTCCTCTGCATTATTTGCCAGTCGGGCCACTTTGATCACGTCTCTAATATCTCTTGACCCTTCACTCCATAAATTCTCAGCAATCACTTCTGCTGTATGTTTATCTACTTTTTCCTTGGCAAGTCTGACAACGGATATTTCCATGAATTCTTCAAAAGTATAATCTGGAACTTCTATTACTAGAAACCTTGACAGCAGCGGCTCAATAATTTTCTCATAGTTATTTGCGGTTGCAAATACCCAAGATACGAGTTCCAGTTGCCTAGTTTTTTTAACTTTAGTTTCAGAAATTAACCCAGTCTCCATCAAGTGTAGTAACGAAACTTGGTCATTCCCGCTCATCTTATCTAATTCATCAATTAATAGATATTTTGGCTCTTTTTCAAATAATTGGTTAACTAAACCAACTTTTGTTGTATTACTTCCAACAGTAAAGTACGATTTCTTAATACTGTACATTATTTCTGTCAAGAACATTGTTTTGGCACAACCTGGTTTCCCTACCAAAAGTAGGTGGACTGGCTTCCTAGATAGTATTGCCTTATTTAGAATTAATTTGGTATCGACATTGCCCACTATGTTTTCAAAACCGCATCTTCTGACAGAGAACGTTTTACTGGCTACCGAATCCAAAATTTGTTTTAATAGTTTCATTATATCTTTGTTACCGCCATTTTCAGCTCTTCGCTAGAGCGACTGTAAAGCCAGCAGCAATTGAAGCGGTTAACGGCATTCCTAAAGATGATATATCGCCAACTTGAGTCATCTTATCAAATGAGGAGGACAAAGTAGTAAGAATAAATGTCGATGAACCTTCAAGCCTTTCTATGTTTACTGAAATTATTTGTTGCTGTTGTAGATATAATAATAGACCAACAATTCCACCTGCAACAAACATTAGTACCTTGATTACCTTCTTTACGAAATATCCAAGCAGTATGCCAATAAAGAATCCACCTCCTACTGAAGTTGCAATAGGAATTAAATTTTCTACATTCATAGTTGAAAACCGATTTAATTAATAACCCTGCAATTGTATTCTATAATTGCACTTACATATTTCCTCGATAAAAGTAACATTATATTTTCCTTCCCCAGACTGTGATTTTACTTTGTAATATCTATCATTTAGATGGTTAACACTGTTTTCTTCCCTTGCTAGTAGTTCTGCTCTTAACTGTCCTAAATTATGATGTTCAGATGTATTGTATACCATTAGATATCTATAGGAATATGCAGCACATTTATAAAGTTATCTATTGCTATATGTTGGTATACAAATATGGCAATGAAGAAAGTGATGTTAGCACTACCTGAAGAAATGATTAACGCTTTAGAAAAGGAACGCAAACAGAGGTATCTTGAAACAATACCCGAAACTGTAAGAGTTATTTTGAGCGATTATTTGAGAGGAAAGGTGAAGAAATGATGCAAAGAGAGTGTCTAAAATGTCCACCAATTCATGGAGATTTTGATGGTATTTAGATTTGAAAGATTTCATTAATCGTAATTTTCAGTTAAAATAAGACAATAACGGTTTGCAGCAACAAACAACATATGAATATCACTCTTTGTAGAATACCTTTGATTTGGGTGTAACTTCAAAAATGCAACAATTAATCAATAAATATGGTAAATTTGAGAATCTACTTCCGGAAGATCTCAAGAAAATGGATTTCAATGAACTCAAGGGCTTCAAAGATGAATTTAAGCTCATCACGTTTGAGGATCTGGACAATGTTAGAAAACTGGCAAAAGAGAACAATGTAATCCTTCAAACTGAGAAATTTAGAAATCCAGACTACATCATACGAATGGGCTTTTACCACGAAAACGATACTATACAGGAAGAAGCTCCTTTTTATTTTGCTCATTGGTTTATGAGTTTGGTAACTCTGGATATGGTAACAAATGCTGTAATAGAGTTATCCTCCTCTTTGATGAATTACTACGATCAATATACAAATGAAAATAATACACCTTATGATAGGAAATTTAATTTTAATCGGTTTGTTCGAACATGGCAGGATTTCTATGGGTATGAGGTAAACATAAAGCAGACCATCTATGACTATTATGATTGGTATATGAGAACTTGTAACTTAATCGATCCCAATAATAATGAGAGGCCCTATTATGCGCTTAAATCGGATACTACTCCTAGAGAACTAAATGCAGCAGTCAAAGAACTTTTATTACATGGAAATGAAGGAAGACTTGCCGGATTCTCTTTATTGAGAACCATGATAGAAGTAACTGTTGTGCAAGAACTTCTCGACCTGGAAGATAGTCCAAAATATAAAGGTAAATTAGTTGAATTTAGTAACGATTATCCGTTGTCAGTAAATGCGGTATGTAAAGCAATTGACAGAATAGCCTATGGAAATTTGTTCAAAACAGATACAATCATTAGACTTTACAATTGGCAGAGCAGGGTCTCTCATGTCGGATTTAGATCAGATGAATACCTGACTTGGTTTGTCCGAAGCATCTGCGCTCAGCTGTGTAATGCGTTCTCCCAGAATGTTAAATTACATAGGGATAAAATACTCGATAATTTAGAAAAAACTGGCCAGATAAAAATTACGTCAAAAATGATTCACAAACCTCAGAGTTGTTACTGATTTTAGCATACCATTAACACGAACAGTATTAACGTCACGGTGGTGAAAACCTCAGGGTTAACTCCTTATTTTAATTTTTTAGATTACTTCCTTTATTTTGCTACCATTTCTTTACATATTTTTGAACAATCTCGACATACTTTTGCACATTGTTTACAATGGTCCATACCATGTTCATCACATTCCTCAGCACAATCTTCGCATACTTTGGCACAGTATTCACAGAATTCTTTTGCACGGTTGCTATCACGAGACATATGTTTAGATGCAAATCTGCATACGTCAGCACAATAGAAACAGAGCTCTACACATTCCAGAAGCGTCTTATCCACTTCTCGTAAACATAGGGTGCCACAGTATTCACATGAATTGGCACAATGATTACACGCTTCAATACATTCTGCATATTTAGGATTATGAAATGAACTTGTATTTGTAATAGAACTCATGTCTACCTTGTAACCAATATTTTATTTAAGAGTTGAAATCCGCAAACTCGTCAGAAAATCTATTTAGATTAGCTAAGTTTTACATCATGTATTCTTTTAAGACTTCGATTTTTTGAATTTTGACCTACGCACTATATTATGGTAAATCAAGTATCCCACTAGGATAATTACTACAGCGATAGCTCCAATCCTAAGAAAGTCTCTAAACATTGCCGACGAGTTGGAAGATTCAACATTTTTTGATGAAAATTGTTGAAAATTTTGTATTTTATTCATCTCTGAAGGCTTAGCAGGAACATCTAACTTTACCAGTTGTGGATATAACAATGATAAGACAAGACCATCATTCTCTAAGAATGATGCACGTATCATAATGGTGTAGTTTCCGGCTATAGCCTTCTCTGTTTCTACTTTAAGGTCTATCCCTACATCTCTCTCCGGAACATCCATCAAATTAACTCTTTGGGGTTGTGATGTGTATCCAATTCCTTGAAGTCCAGAATCAGTCATCCCAACGACAGAAAGTTCAGTATCATTTGCCAATACTAGAGAAGATTTATTCTTGTCTAGAGTTAATGCTACATTAACAGGAAAAGACTCACCTGCCTTCAGAGTTATAGGTGTGATATCAGTATTGGTAGAAGCTGATTCGTTCTTTGTGACCAACATATTGAGCGGCACCTGAAAAGTATTATCAAGATATCCTATCTTGTTTGATGCCCATTCTGTAAACCAGATTCTCTTCTCATCTTCATCCACTGTCAAGAATAATGAAGTCGCAAGGGGTCCTGTAGGAATTTCAAATTCAGTCATGATTCCATTATCGGAGGATATCTTTACTATCTTGTTACCACCGTGTTCAGCGAGAAAAATATTCCCAGCTTTATCCGACACAACTTGACTTGGAAGAGACATTGGAAGAGCCTGTGAAGGTGAGGTCCAATATGAAGTGTAATTCATTAAATCAGAAGATAAATTTGAAACGATAACTCTGCTAGAACCATGGTCTGATACAAACATCTTCTCAATTCCTTTTACTAGGACAGTTACTATGCCGAACGGCGAGAAAAAATCTGGTTTTGCTAAAGAAATTGGATACATCCCGCTACTTTTTATTCCAGGAACTAGTAACCAGGGTTCTACTCTTAAAATGCTGTTTGCATACGAAAGAGTAATCCACAAAATGCCCTTAGAATCGAAAGTGAGCAATGTGGGTCCACTATTGTCTCCTGTGGGATATTCAGTAATCTTTTTGGATTCAATATCCAGACTTCCTATCTTATTTCCTATTATCTCTGTGAACCATACAACCTTTTTGTCTGGTGATAAAGCAAGTCCCATTATTCCAGAATCGTTGGTTGGAATAGAGAATAATTCTATCTCGTTACTTTTTATGTTTAACTTTCCAAGGGAATTTGTTCTAGCATCCGTAAACCAAATTACATTACTGGTATTATCAAATAGTAACTGACCTCCCGCAAGGTTTATTATGGCAGTGTCAACAGCAGTGTTACCAGGAATACTATACTTGGTAAAATTGTGGCCTTTTGACATTTTCATTATCATGCTGCCGTTAGACGTCGCATGGTAAAACCAAACATTATCCTCGCTGTCTGTAGCTATTCCCTTCAAACCTCTTTCGTTTATCGGAATTTTGAATTCCTTTATGAAGTTGCTGTGTTTTTCATATGTGACATAATTTGGGTTCGATGACTGTTGTGCCATAAGCTGTATCGATGGAGATGCGAAAAAAGTGTAAGTGATACTCAGAATAAGTGTTAGGACAAACAAACTTCCATTGAGTTGTAATAACAATGATAAATTGGCACTCGTTTTGCAGTAACTTTAGTCTTTTGATTTGAACTCGCTATAGTATAAAATAATACTTAGGAGAGATAAAGGTATGCGAAATGTTACTTGTATTTCATTGATTATCTCTCTACTTTTATTATTATACATTACAACTCTCCAGAACTCGTTCTCCCTGGTAAATACTAAAAGTCCGTTTTCAGAAAGCACTGCAAAAATTAAGAGTATCTCAAGTACCACTTCTGACGGAAAGTATTTTGTTAATTTGCAATATGGTCCAGAAGTAAAAAGCGGAGAACCTACCTTTTTTATGGTTAACATGTTTGATAATAATAAAGACAAACAAATTAGAATGCGTCATGTAGATTGCGATTTTATTATCCAAAGAGATGGAATTGAACTATTCAAGATGTCTACGAAGTATGGGGAGCCTTTTTATCACTCAATTAATGGAGTTATGTTACCATCCTTCCCATTTAGCGAACCCGGCAATTATACAATATCTGTTGAAATTGCAGCACAGCTTTTTATTCCCATGATACCCGTATTTGCTAACTTTAGTGCTGCGGTTAGTCCTGCTGCAGACGGAAACTTGGAAATTAAATTATCAACTTAGATACACCAAGCTATTAACCTTGTCCGATTCATATTTATCGCAATAAAAAGCTAAATAAGATGTAACAGAACCCGTATCCATGCAAGGTTCGAATCCCGATGCCTCCAGACTTGTCAATTCAATCCCGTTTACTAGTATCCATTTTCATTGTAGCCTTTTTGTTAATTATTATTTTTTATAACAGAAAACGAGATAAAGATTTACTGGCACTTCATAACATTCCTCAATGTCTTTGATTTCAAAATGATTCACTAAAAATGACTCGATTTGTTCCTTGGTAAAAAATCTAATTTGAAATCCATTTATTTCATAAATATTGTTACCTATTTTGTTGCCTTTATTATACAAAACATCATTATCACTTCGCACGGAAAAATATAGCAAGCCATTATTTTTTAATACTCTACTAGATTCTTTGAATAGAAAACTAAGTTCCACATCTGTGAAACGCATATTATAAAACATATGCGAATAAACTGCGTCAAAATATTTCTTATCAAATGGAATACCTTGACTCGCATCAAACTGCCTTAATCTTATTGTAATATTTTCTTCCCCTATTTTTTGCTTTAGACTTTCTATAGCTACCTTTGAAGAATCAATAGCGTAAACATCTAAATCATGAGATGCAAAAAATAATGTATCTCTGCCTTGTCCACACCCTAATTCTAATAATTTATTAACATGGTGCTTTTTAAAATCTCTATAGCACATTTGGGAGAAATTACTTGGCCCTTCTCCAAAAAATGCCGAATCATTAGAATAAACCTTATCCCAAATTTCATTCATAATGATTCTAAATTCATATTTTATAGCTTAGTAACAAAGCAACAAGTGAGATGCCCACCGGTTTTACAATCATGGAGCTGATTTTGTTTTATTTTGGTTGTCATTTGTTATCAAGGAATACTCGTCACTTTGAGCATTGATAGCTACTGACTTAATTTTCTTGGAATTATCTGTGTAGAACGACAATTCGAATGGTGCTTTTTTATTAGGACTAATTATATCCGGCTTTGTATATGTATATTCGATGTCTACAACTTTGTGGTCGTTGTCATAAAATATACCCGATACCTTTACCGAATTTGCAACATCTGGACCTTGATTTATCACTTCGCCTAGAACTTTTAACTCCCTGGACCCTTAGAATTTGTGTCCACACTGAGTAGCAGAGCCGCAGGCTTATCATCTTCAGATTTCTCAAAACTGGTTGTTAAGGTATATTTACTATTACTTGGTAGCTTTTCATCTAAGAATATATGGAATCCAGACCTCATTCCTGGCTTTATCTGATAATCATTGGCGTTATACTCCCCAGTTGCTATAATTACACCATTCTTGTCATATACACTGGCGGTCATGTGGACCAATTCAATAGGATACGTAAAGTTATTAAGCACTTCACCCACTATCGTGTCGGAATGTAACGCAGAATACAATATATCAGGTCTTGGCTCAGCATCTTCGCTTACCGTTCTATTAAATATTGGCGATGAAATATTCCCACCAGTAGTAACCTCAATTTGAGCATACGATGAGTTGACAGACATGTAAGAAGAAATTAATCCTAAAACTGCTGCCAAAGTGCAGCAAGAAATAAACATTAGTGATGAATGCAAGACAAAATTTTCCATGATTATTCTCACTCGTGTATGAGTAACCAATAAAAGGTGCAAACTTGAGCGTTCCATGCGTTATTCACTATTCTTTTATTACGAATACAAAATAGATAAATCTAATGTCTGAATGTAATCGTTAATTAACAGTTACAATACATGCAAATATCTGCTATTTTCTCCGATTACGATGGAACTTTGTCTCCGACAACTTATTTAAATTCTGACAATAAAACTGGGGGACTTACTAACCATCGTAATCAAATCCAACTGGATAGAGTTTTACGGGAAATATCCAACAAATCTGGACATAAGTATCGCTTTTCCTGTTTTACTGAATTAATAATACTATTTGAACCGCTTTTTAGGGTCAAAAATGATTCACAAACGACCAGTCCTACATCAACAACGACATAGATTCATTTACTAGCGAAGCAGATAGAATTGATTGGTTTTGCTTTATTTTCATTACAGTGTCATGTCAAGCAAATGATTATTTTTAAATGATAAGAGCTATAGCATAATTTCTAATGGATGAAGAAAAAGGCGTAGAACAAACTATAGAGGATAGTAACAGCAGATTCTATAAAGCATTTGAAAGTTTATCAATTGAAAAAATGGAAGAGGTCTGGAAACATAGCGATGATGTTATCTGCATACATCCTGGTTGGGAGATGTTTACCAGTTGGACAGCAATAAGAGAAAGTTGGGTGAGGATATTTGAAAATACCAAGATGATAAAATTCTTTATTTCAAATATAAAAATAAAGGCATTTGAAAATATAGCCATAGTTGTTTGTTTAGAAAATATTGATTCTGTTATAGAGGATGAAAATGAAAATAGTATCAGAATGGGTGTCATTGCTACAAATATCTTCGAAAAGCAGAATGTCAACAACAACAAATCCAATAATGAATGGTTATTGATACATCACCATGGTTCTGTAGTAGCAAATTACATGGCTCCTAACGTTGCTGTTTGAAATTTAATACAAAACTAGAATCATAATATTACTAGAAAATGAGAAAAGTTTAAAGCTTAGATTCTTGTTTCTGGTATACTAAAAATCTACTTTTAGCACCGATATCGTCACGCATCCCTTCCAGTCCTCATTTAGATATTAGATCTAATTGAATTGGCATTTTGATTTTTTGATGGCACATTAAATTCATGAATAAAGTTACTTTGTTTTTGGTAGGTCACAAATTCCTGATTTACATTTGGAGGGTTTGATAGCAGAGAATAGCTACGTTGAACAAACAAAATAAAAAATATTGTTATGGTAAAAAGTAGAAAGTAAAGTCTGAGCATTTTAGTTATACAGTACTTGATGTATTAAATTATCCTTTGTATTGAGCGTAGCTCTCTAATTCGGTCCTAATCTCGGCGAATCTGTATCACTAGTTACTCTCTAGTCGGATTAGTCTGAAATTCACTGTTCACTCTGAAGATTATATGGTCTAAAAAAAATGAATGAAACATAATTTTATAAAAAATTTTTTTTCATCATTTGCCTAACATTTCCTATATTCTTAAGTTTTCCTAATCCCTGTAACCTTTAATTTCTGCAAAATATCTAAACTTACAAAAGTTTCTAGGCGGAATTTCATGTTCTAATCACGAAACTTGTTTAATTTGAAACTATTGTTCCGATTAAATATTCAGCCGTATCCCGACGGTTGGGAATATGCTCTCGAACGTCCAGGAAACGAAAACAGTATCAAACTAATATATGCGATACAAGATATTACTTTAATGGTAGTGTTCAACATATCTGCAACGTGGAGTAACGGTCATAACAGAATTTTCAGAGGGTTTGATCCTGATGATGATAAGGTCGAAGTACGTGCTAATGGTAACATTCCATGTTTGATAGACGGTAACGGTAATTGTACGATTACTGGAGATAGGAGAAGGATTTATTGTCACTATAATAATTATAACGCCACACTTACTGTTACATTGATATCACATTTCGCAGGTACGAATGACAACTGTTCGTTGAAAATGAGATCAAGGCATAACGAACCTGGTATGACATGTAAAGGAGGTAGTCCACTTGATGGTAATAGATTTGGTGGATATGGATTTGCCGTAAACGAAAACGGATGGAATTCAAAGAGAGAATCCACACATAACTGTCATGATCAGCACAGGTCAGGTTCAGTTCCAATGAAAATACAAAATGAGAGAGCAGTAAAGTTACGGCACTCAGTTAAAGATGAGGCCGGAAATGTGCATCAAATAGGAGAGATTGACTATATGGATGGAAATGGTCTTCATAAAGTAATGGACATTTTCGATAATTCACCCGAACCGTGGATGGTAGATAGAAACCTGTATGAGGCAAAGTCATACTTTTGGATAAGAAATAATGGTTCTGGCTGCATTACAATTAGAGATGTGAGCTTGGAAATTCTTCCATAATTTTGTATTTTTTAGTTTAATATCCTAACTGGATTGATAAATATCCATTCTGCTTCATCAAAAACCATATCAACAACTATCTTGTATTTTTTGGTCAGCATATCTTCTGGTATGTCAAAATCAAAATTTGCACAATCTTCTATGGACTGATAACCACAATCATTCTTCTCCAATTCTAATAAGGGGATAGAATTCCTTGCAATGTGCCCGTCTTGGATACCTCTGTCAACTAAGTAAACGCGTACATCTTGAGGAGATAAGCTATCATCGCATATATCGTTACTATCGCATTCAACTTCAAGAGACAAGCTATCATTGTCTTTATCCAATTTCATATTACTGCCCAGCACAGCGTCCTCGTCATGTTCAATTCGTGTCTCTCCACCAAAATCTACCGAATAATCTGCAGTAAATTTATAATCTTTGTCTTCGGATTTAATTATAGCTGATGGTATATTATTGAATGGAACAGACTCAAATCGTGCAGCATATGCATTGCTATATGTGAAAAAGGTAACGAACACTATTCCTAATATTATGGCTATTACGTGAGAACAACTAATTTGCATATTCATTTGCTATTGTAGTGCAACTATCTTAACTAAATTGCAATTAAATGCCAGAAGCAACTCGAGTGGAAATGATTAGTTCAAGACATTCCTTACAAAACATCCTTTTTTTGAACTCATACAAAATCCTCGTATTGTTTTCACAAGTCTGGCAATACATCTCACTTTTCATACCGAAGATAATCAATAATAATTTAATACAGTTTAGGTGAAAAATACTTAGTCTTTTTTATAATTTATTGTGCTTAAAATATCTAACCTTAACCTGACTAAGATATTACAAATCTTTTCATAATATTGTTAGGGCATTATATATAATTATACATGATAAGGAACTCCCACTTACTTGCAATGATGCGAGGTACTTAGCCAGTTTGTTAATATCCTGTAAATTCTTCTATTTTTAATCGCTCAGCTGGAATCTGAAGGTCCACCTCGAGTATATTCTGCATAGCTTTTACCATAGCTGGCGGACCGCATATATAGAATATACCTTTCTCTATATCATCAGAATTCAGATACCTTTTCAGCATGGCTATGTCTATCCTTCCCTTTTCGCCCTTCCACACATCGTCTCCGTTTTTATTTTGTTCGTTGGTAATTGTATAAACGATTTTAAGATTCTTATTTGTATCTGCACATTTGTCAAAGTCATTTTTGAACAATATATTTTGCCGACTTCTGTTTGAATCTAACATTATGATTCTTATCTGTAAATTCTTTTCTGTGGCATATTTTATCAGGCTCCTAAAAGGAGTAACGCCTATTCCTCCAGAAAGAAATATGGCAGGTTTTGAATGGTCTTCGTGAAGAGTAAATTTTCCTTGTGGTCCACGCACTTTGACAGTTGTTCCAATTTGTAGCGAATCCAGTTTCTTTTTATAGGGACTATCTCTGATCCTCGTGCTGATGAGAATAAACTCTTCTGTAGGAGACGAAGCAAGGGTAAAGTGTCGAATCGGGCCTTTTGGGTCATCATAGACCTTTCCAATATCAAAAAACGCAAACTGTCCAGCTACATAGTCGAAAATCCTATTATTGTCTTCCGCATGCTTGTTAAATTTCAAAGACAATATATCCGTACCCTCTAATACTTGTCTTTCTTTGAGTATCAATTTGTAATCTGAGGATTCCACTTGTTTAACTTCCGTTTTAACTTCTGTTGTCACCGAGCCAGCGTTAATCAGCACATCCTCACCTTCTACCTTAACTTGGTAGGTTACTTGGGGTTCAACTGCAGGAGGGACCTTAACCTGTCCAGTTCTCATATCAAATTTAGACTGATGCCATGGACACTCTACTTCATAATCTTCAAGTCTACCATCAGCAAGGGGTCCTCCTTCATGACTACAAACGTTATTGATAGCAAAGTATTTTCCCTCAATATTAGCTAAACAAATGTTTTGACCATTAACTTGAACTTCCTTCATTTTAGAAACTGGGATATCGCTTATGTTTGCAACTTTTACAAATCCGTCATTTTTCAAGGTAAATTAGTCCCATTTAATTCTGATCAACAAATAATAAATTAGTTACTCTGATGACACAAAGGATCTGTCAAGCATCATTACCAAGGTAACCAGAACGATTAACGGTTCGTGTTTCAAACCCAAATAAAATGAAACAGATAAAAAACTCGTTTCGTCAGGAATCTGTAGATAGTGTCTTGTAAATTGGGATTTCAGTGTCACATTAATTGAAACAAAGTTCCGTCATCTTCAAATTTAACATCAGTTTAATAATGCTAAGGATAATTATGGATCCCACACAACGATTGATCAACATAATCTTAAGAAAACTGATTAGAATATTGATGAGAAGAGAATTTTATTCCAAGTAATTAAGGTCCACTTGGATTTTATAATAAATCCTTACCGCTCTATAAAGATATCCTAGTAGAGCTAATGTAATTACAAGGAGCTAAATACTTAGTAGAATACTGCTACAGGAAGGCAATTAATCCCGACGGGCTCATAAAATAACGTTTCCTCTTATTTAAATCAAATAAAATTCTTAGAATTATCTCATTTAATTAAGGAATATCGATAATCATAGGTAACTCTCTTGACGAGCTTCCATTTACTATTATTATATATCGTCGAATGGAAATTGATAAAGACCACTTTTCAAGTTCAAGAATTTTTTGCAATAAGATCTATCACTTTTTCTCCATTCGACTGTGCTTGGTGAGTATATCCTTAATATATCGTCTGAACCAAATTTTGTACACTTGACAGTTTTAGTTCAAATTTCTGATATCCACATAGGCAGCCTATATGACGCATTGGTATTTGATAAAATAGTTGAAGAAGTAAATAGTATGAAACCCGATGCCATCATAGTAACGGGCGATATAACAGATGAAGGAATACTCCCACAATTCGAACTAGCAAGAATAGAATTACAACGTCTCAATTGTAGGGAACTAATTGTCCTACCTGGCAATCACGATTACAGGCACACGGGATATTTATTGTTCAAGAAATTCTTTCCAACGAGCCAAATCTACGATATGGGGGACGTAGTTCTAATGACCCTTCATACTGCGAGACCTGATAGGGATGAAGGGGAGGTTGGATATAGACAACTTTTGTGGATGGAGAAGGCTATTGAGAAGTTTGAAGGACAACAAAAGAAAATTATTGTCGCTATGCATCACCATCTGATTGGGATCCCCGATACTGGTACTGATAAGATTATAATTTTAGATGCGGGAGACACTCTGAGGGTATGCTTGGATTCTCACGTTGATCTAGTTCTATGCGGTCATAAACATCGCCCATGGGTGTGGAATCTTGGATCCCTGCAGATTGCATATGCAGGTACCGCCAGTTCCTCTAGATTTAGAGGATTCTTTCAAAACACCTATAATATCATAGATATAAAGAAAAATAATTTGTCTGTCAAATTAAAGATAGTTGGTGGAAAGAGTTTTCCTCTCTCAGATCTCGTTTCAAAGTATAAACCTTTTCTTAACACATGAGCTTTACCTTACTATGACTGTTTCTAAAGTTCAGAATTGATTCGCAAACCTCCCTGGGTTCATACATATATAGGAACCCTTTTTTAGATCGATAGCGTCGTAAATTGCGACTGCTATAGACCTAGCGCTTCAATCCTACCTGTTAGTATCGAATTTCATTCATCATGTATAATATAAGGATTTCTTAATAATATCAACGAAGGACAAATAACAAAAAGAATTTCCAAAACTTTTACTAGTTAACTAGGAATATAAATTGAGCAAGAAATCATAGCATTTGCTGGATTGTTTTGCCAACAGTGTATCATTTATCTACTAAATCATGTGGCTCTTTCTCAGCATCGACTCTACTTGAGGCATTAGATGTCGAAGGTAAAAATAAAGGATCATTTTGATCCAAAGTTCTAAACTAGTTCTTTAAATTCTCATTTTTAAAAACACATGTTTATGAAGAAAAGCTTGCTGATTACGATCATATCAAGTACATTGATAGTACTCTTATTTTCTAACTCGATATTAGGTCCAATGCCACAAAATTCTTTGTTTGGGGTGGAAGCGAAGCCAATCAGTAAAAAACTACAAGCCACAAATGATGAATTTCGGACCAATGTATTCAAGATGGCAAAAAAATTCAGAGAGGCAACGGGAGAAAAAACACCAAATGATTTCATCGTGGTACTAAAGGATAACAATTTTTTATCATCTGTAAGGTCGCTAGCAGGTGAAGCCAAAAGCGAAGGAGCAGTATTACGACAAATTTATGATCATTCTTTACACGGGTTTGCTATTAGAGTCCCTAATGAGAAGGTGCTTGAGAAAATTCTGAAAATCCCAGAAGTAGATTATGTGCAGCCTGATGTTAAGGTAAAAGCATTCGCTCAGAGTTTACCAACTGGGATTAATAGAGTAGATGGTGATCTGAGCTCAACTAAATCTGGAGATGGGAAGGGCGTTGTAAATGTTGACATAGGCATCTTGGATACTGGAATTGATCTGAATCATCCAGACTTGAACGTATACAGACAAGTATCATTTGTTTCAGGAACAAGCAGCGGTAATGATAATAATGGTCACGGCACAGCTGTGGCTGGGGTTGCAGCGGCAAGAGATAATTCTCAGGGTGTAGTGGGTCTTGCCCCAGGCGCTAGATTATGGGCTATCAAGGTTCTTGACGCTAATGGTGTTGGTTTTAGTTCCGACATAATAAAGGGTATCGATTATGTTACTCAACATGCAAACGAGATAGACGTTGTAAATTTGAGCTTTGGGGCCGTCGGCAAAAATGATGCTCTTCATAATGCAATCATCAAGTCTGTGAAAGCTGGAGTAACTTATACAGCGGCTGCTGGGAATGAGGGAAAGGACGCGTCATCTGTATTTCCTGCAAGCTTCCCAGAAGTAATAACCGTATCAGCAATTGTTGACATTGACGGAAAGTGCGGTGGGAAATCCTCTATATCTACAACAGCTGGTAAAGATGATACCTTCGCAAGTTTTAGTAACTATGGTTCAGTAATTGATATGGCTGCGCCAGGCGTATTTATCAAAACCACAACAAGAGGGGGTTCTTATACGTCGTTCAGTGGTACGAGTGCCTCAACTGCACACGTTACAGGCGCCGCTGCATTATATAAATCTGAGCATCCTGGAGCATCTCCTTCAGATGTCAGGAATGCACTTAGGAGCCTGGGTTCCTCAATAGATACAAAATGTGATGGTAATGGTCATGGTTACTTTAAAGGAGATCGCGATAACATTGCCGAACCATTACTGTACACTGCAAGAGTTTCTTCTAGCCCCGGCAATTAGGTTTTACAATGAATTATGCTGTGCTGTGACTCCTGTAACTGCAAGTGGGAATGAAATTTGCTACCCACTACTACAGAGGTACGAGGACTACTCAATTGATTTTGTGAATTGCAATTCGGATATTAGTTGACTTGATTTTATTCTGTCATTGCTGGAGTATCTATGCATAGAGCAATCCCACTGCCATACTCATAGATTTCCCTCAACATTTTGTGCTCCGTCCACCTCTACTAATGGCAAGCTAAAACTAAATCTTGCTCCTTTACCGTTTGGAGTATTGAAGTACGAAATTTGTCTCCGTAGACTTCTATGTTTTTGATATAAACAGGCCTAGACCGGTTCCAGACCTAGTAAATCAGATATGAATGTTTGTATCAATTTTATTAAAAACAAGGCACAAATTATAACACTAACTCTTATCGTTATAATGGTACATTGTTTGAAATCCTTTCCTTTTGGGGGTGCATGTATGAGCTACAGTCAATATTCGGTGGCGACTGTACTAAGGATGCTGATATATCTAATGCAGCAAGTACTTGGGTTGGTTTAGCGGCGGGCATAATAATTGGTGCAATAATTACATGGTGGGTCTACAATCGACAGAAAAAAACTTCGTATATGCAGGATAAACTTCTAGAGCAAATTGTAGCCTTAGAGAAAAAGATCCTGAGTTTAGAAGAAAAAATTGAATTCATATTAGAAAATAGAAAATAATTGTAACGAGTTTGCTATTCCTAACTTTGAGATTCAAAGATTTTAGAGCGCAACGTTTCAGAATATAATCAGAACTTTTTTTCTGTTTGTTAAAACGGAACATGAAAGTCTAATTACCAAGTTAGTAGAACCCTGCTACAGAAAGGCTATTAATCCCGACTAGCTTATAAAAAAATAATTCTCCAATAGTTTTCGGCATAGTTAGTCAATATAACTCAAGAAGTGATGATTCAGCTACAAAATAATATTGTCTAATCCCATATTTATTGACCCTTGACAAAATGTAACAATGTATGAATGAATTGGAATTAAAAGACCTATTTGTTAGTTCTATAGAATCAGGACATATTATAGATAGTAAAAACAGAAATTTACCATTTATAAAACCCGACAGTGAAATCAGGATCAAAAGTGAAGGGTACTTTGGTCAATCTGACTTGGTAATTGCCATCTTGCAGAGAGCCAAAGATAGTAAAACTTACCACAATTCAGAACAGACGGAAGCTTATTATGAAATCCTCATGAGGTTAGGTCAACTAACTGAGGTTGGCAGAACTGAAAAATGTAGAATAGACACTATTTCATTCTATCCCGTAGAGCTCAAGTCCAATTGTGATGTTTTAGATGGACGTATACCGAATCAGATAATGAATGGAATACTTACCTTTGGAAGATCTATAATTGTTCTGGATAAAAAGCACGTCAATAGAGCTTCCCTTAAATTCTTGCGTTTGCTACCTGCAACTATAATTGGGTATAGTGGTACGAAAGACCACTTTAATGTTCTGTCAGTATTTGACAGAGACGTACATACAGGAATGTTCAATTTATCCAAAAGAAGGCTTACCAAAACAATGATAGATATGGTATTGTAGAAGGTATTGACGGGATATATACCAGACTCCAGACTTTAGAGAGAATATATCAAAAACTAGTATTCAACGACCTATACAATTCCAATCCTGGATTCTTAAAAGAAGAGATTGAATTCTTAAATCAGTTTTCTAGTATCAAGGCAGTAATGACATACAGAAAACAAATTGCAACACGTATCCTAGAAAGTAAAAATGATAAAATCACGGATTATCTATAATGCATACCTGCTGATCGGCATGAATTTATGGTTTCTTTCTAGCCTTGATTACAAGTAGGAGCTTCTTATTGAATTCAAATGCTAACGATTGTTGTGTCAGTTTTGTACGATTATTATTAGGATATACTATAATTTGTTACTCCTTTACATTTGATGTGTGAACTTCTAATCGCGTATAATTGACAGGTTCGAATTTTCCCTTTAAAATAACCGTCAAATTCTATCAGTGACATGCTCCCGTACTAGGAAGCTATTTCGTTTACAACATCCATAGAACCCTCTGTTCTGGGTATATAAAATTTAATCAAATCTGGCAAAACTTTAGTTCGTATAATTGTTCCGTCATATATTATAATGGTAAATATTCTCTCTAATGATTTCATGACTTCTTAATATGGGGATAGGACAGTAGGTGTGTGCTACCCTGATCGCTTGTTTGTCAAAAAAAGAGAATAATTGGTTTACTTGAATTTTGAGGACTTCTTTATTCAGATGTTGTATATTTCAATTTAAGTAAATGCGTCATAAAGTTACTTAATTTATATTGACATTTTTACAATAATTATGTTCATTCATATTACGGGGAGATAATCTTATCTTAATAATGAGTTACAGTGGAAGAAATGGTTATAGTGGAGGCGGAAGTCGGGGAGGAACGTTTGGTTCAAGCCCAAAACCAGTAGAGATGGGAAAAGAATACGAAGTTGAGATATCAGAAATAAGCAAAAGGGGCGATGGAATTGCTAGAATCCAAGGATTTGTAATCTTTGTTCAAGGTGCAAAAGCCGGACAGAAAACGAACATAAGAATTACCAGTATTGGAGACCGCTTCGCAAAAGCAGAAGTTGTGTGAATCAAAAAATAAGCTTACTATTATCACTATACATTCAAGTCATAGGATTCAGCAGAAGCACTAGCTTTAGTATTGCAAGTATCTTCACATAATGTGATTATATGGTTCCCTGTAGATTTTTTAAGTCATGTATCTTATTAGTATCATAATTTCTAGAGTTTTTGCATTCACACTAGTAGTTCCATGAACACGCTTAATTACCACAACGTCGTCAATCGTGATAAATGTCAATCTATACTCAGAAAATTAACGAGCTTGAACAGAGGATAAAAGATTTCCTGGTTAAAAATCCAAATATCACTCAGCAGATAATAGATAATGTTATACAGCGGGGTAAATCTGCTCTCGTAAAGAAGAGTGCTGACGTGATTACTGCTACTGAATGTATAATAGTAAGCCGACTGTTATGCGATCTAAGTGCTCGTGACTGAATCAACCCTCTATAACTATATTTGTACGATTTCCAGTATATTGTCACCTCTTCCTCATTGCACGGAATTCGGACAGACGAACTTCGTTATCAAGAAAAGAAGAACTTAACTCTCGGTAAGCAACCGATATGGTTCTCGACAGCTCCAGACCTAGTAAATTGAACTTAGTTATTGGTATTGATTTCAATTCGTAATAATGAAATAAGATATGTGAATGTGAATCTAAAAAAATGATAAAATGATTAATAAATCCATAGTCTAAACCAATATTGGTCCTTTATTTAGACCAAACTTATAGTATATAGATCTGACACTAATCTAATTATAAACCCAACCGCCACGCTCTATGCTCAGATTTTTCATAATCCGTGATTGTTTAGGAATGTGAGTTGACCCGATTCAGAAAAAAGATATACTTTATTCACATTTATAAAAAGTAATTTATTTATTTTAATCTATGGTTATTGAAATCGGACCGATTTTAGAGGATTTAGCCGTTGTCATGATTGTTGCATCGATTATGGCGTTGTTATCTTACAAACTCAAGCAACCAATGGTAATAGGTTACATTGTCGCAGGAATGATAATTGGTCCATATACACCTCCTTTTAGTTTAGTATTAAACCCAGATATTCTGAATCTATTTGCCGAGATAGGGGTAGTCTTACTTTTGTTTGTCGTAGGATTGGAATTTCCCATTGAAAAGCTAAAAAAAATAGGGAAAAAAGCGTTTGTAATTGCTATTTCAGAAGCGTTGGGAACTTTTGCAATAGGATTCATAGTTTGTCAAAGTCTGAATTATTCACTTTCTAACAGTCTTTTTCTGGCACTCGCAATTTCGGTAACGAGCACAGTTATTGTCATGAGAATTCTAGAAGAACTTGGCATGATAAAAGAAGAGGCGTCTTACATAATTCTAGGTGTAGCTGTGATTGAAGACATTATCATCATCTCTATGTTAGCAATATTGCAGTCTGTATCTTCTACTGGCGTAATATCTGTAGCAGACCTAGCTGTATCTATTGGAACCGTTCTTGCTTTCATTGGTGGAGTATTAGTGTTGGGTTCAAAAATAATACCAAAATTTGTTAATTATGTCGGGGCAACAAATCAACATGAAGTGTTAATAGTAACGATTCTTGGTGTAGCCTTTGGACTATCATTTATTGCATATGAAATTGGTATATCTGTGGCTACGGGTGCATTTTTTGCAGGTGTATTGATTGCAGAATCAAAAGTCCATTCGGTTACAAAAGTTCTTACTAGTCCTATCAAGGATATGTTTGGGGCGCTATTTTTTATCTCCGTAGGTGCACTAATGGACATTACTCAGATACCCTCGTTTATAATTCCTGCTATGATACTTATTGCAGTCTCGCTAATTGCTAAGTTTTTCACAGTATTCCTGTCCTCAAAATCTCAAGGCTATAACACTCTGACTGCATTAAGGGCAGGTTTTGGATTGTCTTCTTCTGGTGGGGAGCTTGCGCTGGTTGTGGCCAAGGGAGGAACAGACATTGGTGGTGCTAGCTCGTTTTTATTACCTATGATAGGAACTATGACAATAATTACTACGTTTATAACACCATATATAATTAAGTGGGGATGGAAATTTGCAAACAATTTCTCTACTGCCAAAGAAGGAAACAGATTTTCATTTCGCTTTAAAAGAGCTCCAAAGGAATGAAAAATAATAATAAGGTAACATGACCTATCAAAATTGATCTTAGTAATCCATCATCTTATCAACCGTCTCTTCTTTTTCTCCACGTCGATGACCATACAATTGCTCTATGCATATTGCAAATCCTACATGAGCGCAATCATCAGATTTACAAAAGTTACAAAACGGTATGCCATCGGTTAATTCTACATCGACTTCCTGGGACATAATGGTGTCATATACTATTGTATGTTTATCGTTAATGAATTTAATCAAGACAATGGGATTAGCCGAAGAAAGTGATTTTTTATCTGTTGAATTCATCCATTTCATAAAAGCTTCTGTTCCGTCCTCTAGTGTTTCACACTTTACTATGTCGTTATTGTCATCAGGAGGCTCTTTATAACTATCTCCATTATTACTTGCACCATTATCAGAGTCATTATTCTCCCTCAATTACTCTTACCTCATTATGGCTCTTGTAATCTGATGTTACAATATAATATTTTAATTTAGCTAATCCATTCTCCTAGAAGATGAATAATAAGCAATTTGCTTGTCTTAAACTAAATTAGAGTTTGGAATCGGCAATAGCTTAACACCGGTGCATTTTATTTGTCTAATGTCAGTAAGGACTAAAAATTACATCAAATTTGAATGACAAACCACATGTCGTAAATAATTTTAGTTATCGAGAGCAAACAGCTAATAATAGGTAATAGAAACCTACTACATGCAGGGCGCTAATGCAGACGAACCGTAGAATATTGCGATTAAACATTCTGGCATATCGTTCGGATCCGCTTTTCAGAAGTTGAAGTCCCTAGTTTACTCTTATACCAGATATTCTAGCTTTAAATTTATAAAATAATACTTGGTTACCTGTAAGTAGAATAAATTTTTTCTACAATAGAGTTGCTTCATGTAGTTCATCCAATAAGGGAGTTAATGCAACAAGTGCTTCTTTTTCTCCAAGTATTATGTTTGAGTCGATTACAAGAGCAATTGAAAGCATTTCCCTGTCCTCCCTCGAAGTAAATACCGCATTTCCAGTTATCGCAAATTTTCTATCATTCTGTACTAACCATTCCCTCCATACTTTGGTTCGTTGGAGATTTTGTTCCAGTGCGACAATAGTATAATCCAGGTCTATTCGTTCTTTCTTATCAAGTAGATTCAATTTTATCAAAGGAAAGAGAATATTCCCTCCTCTAACATTTTGATGTGACTGGTTCAGTTTTTCAATAATTTCATCTTCGTTCTCGCTATCTTCTACCAAATTGTAATTCGGAAAGAAATACGCTGTGAGATTTTTGTTCCAATCATAAATCTTGTAAATCGTGTCTTCATATTCCATTTTCCATTTAGATCTCTTATTTTGACTCCCATACATCTAGCTATCAGTAAATTGACAGAATATATCTAAGTTGGTATAGCAGACTTTTCAATAACAAAATATTGGATATCAATCATTGACCTAATCGTACTAATTACTTGCGGTATTCATCATGCCGAAGTACCCAAAATTGAGGGAATTCATGGCCGTCTTCATCCCGTCCCTTGGGTACCAGGTCGAGGTAATGATATGCGACGTTCAATACGTCAATGCCACGCGCATACGCGGAATAAGTATGAAACACATGGCCAGCAGTATCCTTGTAAAACACACTAACTCCCTCTCGCTCTGGACTGTGTGTATCTTGCAAATTATAATTGTAGAAAGCTTTTTTCTCGCTCAATTCTTCTGCTGTGAACGATACATGATAATCAAAATTGAAATCATTATCATAAGAAGAAACCCACTTAAAATCCCAACCCATACGCTTCTTGTATTCCCCTATTTTGCTATAAGGTGCTTTAGAAACTGCTATCATGGTAACATCTCGTTGATTCAAATGGACAACTATTCCATTAAAATTGTCGGCCCAAAAAGAACAAGACGGACATCCTGCGTCCCAGTTAGGATCATACATAAAGTGATATACAATTAATTGACTCCTTCCATCAAAAAGATCTGATAACGTTTGTTTTCCATTTGGTCCATCAAAGAGATATTCTTTATCGACTAAAACCCAAGGCATATCACGTTGTTGTTGACCAAGTTTGTCCCGTAATAAAGTAAATTCTTTTTCCTTTTTGAGTAAAGCGCTACGAGCTGCTAACCATTCATCTTTTGAAACAATTCGATGATTGTCCAAGTTTCTCATTTACCTATCGCCCCTTTAGTCATGAAGTTTAGAAATCTTGTAAAAAACCAAGACCATCGTCCTTCGTTATGACTGAAATACTCTCGGCTATGTTTTTCCGTAAAGTCGGTATGAGTTAAAATTAATTTATTATTTTCTTCGTCTAATTCTAAGTGCATATGATTAAGTAATTAGTTAATTATTTAAATGTTTATATTCAGATAAAATATAAAGGTTAAGCAATCTTAGCTTAGAGTAATAACATGGACATTCTAGTAGAAACCTACTAAATAACGGACAGTAAGAAATAGTACTTACATGTTCATACCTTCTGGCATATCAGCTTTCTTACCGATTTCAGATTTGCTTTCATTAAGGCCGTGATTTTTTTCATTTTGAGACATACCCATATTATCTGCAATATTGCTTTCACTATGCATAAACATCATACTATCGTATGGAATGATTAACCCCAGAATACTAGAGACGCCTAATATTATTAAGGCAATTCCAAAGCACCTTGCAACCCATATTCCTTTCTTCCACATTTTTTCTCCAAAAATTATTGCCGCAAACAAACTCATCAAAACAAGGCTCATCCACCCCAATGCTACCATAATTAGAAAATAGGGCCAACAGCATCCAAGGCAATAAAGTCCATGATATGCTCCCATACTAATTGCACCTGCTGTCCCACTTTTCCATCTCTTCATAAAAAAACTGAGTGGAGATTCGCAATATGCAATGCATTTGTTCTTTATGGGAGTAAACTGATAGATACCAGATATAATCAGAATGCTTCCAAATATTATTGCCACATCATTATTTGAGTGGTTGTTCATAAGAAAATTCATAGGTACAGACCACCCTAATAGTAAACCTAGACCTGTTAGCGCCCAAATTATGAGATACATTCCAACAAAGAGTACGATGTTAAAAGTATGCGAGAATCTTGTATGTATCGTTACTGCGAATAACTCTGACTGATTATTAGTAATCAGTTTATTATAAAGCACAACCATTGGTATTATAGCTGGAAACATCATTGCAGCCATTCCTGCGGTCCAGCTTGCAATAAACAGTGAGATTAAAGTTGGATTGTAACCAATCATAATGTTCATCATGTCAGGCTGCATTGTTGAAAAATACCAAGACAACGCCGCAGTGAAAAGAAGCGAGACTATAATTATTTTTTGTGGTTTATTCATACGATACCAAAATGATAAAAATAAAGAATCTCATTTTAATTCCTCTGGCTGACTCAATTCAGTAAAAGTCTTACGGCTCATATTTAAACCTAGAATAGAAACCATTCTTACCAGTAGTATCCCATTCAAATTCATGATCATTATAGGAATATTTGGTAGAGCGGGCTATTACATGATCATGTCCTGGCACTATGCTAAAGGAAGGATTTACAATTAAACTATCCTTATTAGGATCATTGCCCTTCATGGCCTCTATTTCTAAGGTTAGGTATTCAGGGATTCGCAACCAACGACGTTTTCCTTCCATTCCAAAAGTTATCGGAGCAGATTTTATTCCAACCATTTCTCCGATTAACTTCGCCGCTACAGCAAAAAAACCTCCCGATTGGCCTGAAAATATATTTGATAAAGCATCAATTTGCTCTTGGTTTGCATTTTTATCGACGTAAAATGCTACCTTCATTTTAGGACCAGTGAACATATTGCCAGGAGCCACAAAAACAGCTACTGTATTTAACCCATCTAGGGGGATACTATCATAATGACCTTTTTCTATATGCCAAGCTACAGTAAGGTTACAGTATCCTTCATCAGGGTCTTGTAAAAATATACATGGGCATATTGAATCACAGTTACAACCTTCAAAATAATCTCCTTCAAGTTTCCAATCATGAGAATTATTGCTAGTCATTTAATTTCTAGTAATGAACTGTGATGTTTTTAGATATAAGGTTTACCTTGGTCATTTGCTTGTTTGTCTTCGATATTTAGTAATTTAGAGATAGATAGCTATCTCGTAGTGCAGTAGGTTAAATGATTCGTGTAGGTTAAAAGGAAAAAGTTAAAACTTAGCAATCGTTCTCTATATGAGAACCTAGTTTAGAATCGCTGGCGTCACGGGTACCTGTGGTCTAATAACTGCCAATTTAAGATCCAAGGATTTAATTGGTAAGCCGTCAATTTAGGGAAGGAATCTCTCCTATGATATCCGTCCCATAATAATATCGATTGTAAGTTGTAAATGCCAAAGTATCACAGTGGATCTCTAAAAGTCGAATTCAGACTTAATCTTGAGAAAGAATGCTACATCCGCCGATAACATTGACAACAATTCAGAAAACTGTTTATATCTGAGGAGTAGCTCTCAATCTTATGACTAATGCAAACGGCAAGGAGGTAAGTTCGTACTATGAGTGAAGGCAAAGCTCAGACAAGTAAGCTAGACGAACTCAAACTGCGGACTCAACAATTGGGAGAGGCATATCGCGATTTGTTTCCTAAAGTAGACCCTGCTTTTGTCTATGATCTGATTATACGACTTGTAATGAAACCGAAGGATAGTGCACCTATCTATACTGTGGAAGTTTTCACGAAAGAAGGAACAAATCCTGAAAAATCCAAGGAGCATATATTGCAAACTACTGGAACTGTTCCTTCCATATACGACAACGGTACTCACTACGTTTCAACCCATCATATGACACTGGAAATTCTTAAAAAACTTAACGACATTGACTATGTTCTAGAAGTAATGGGTGACTATACTGGCAGTGCAAGCTCAATAGGCGCACATCATGAGAAGGGCGATTGGAAGCGTATCAGAGATAGGTCCGATGAATGATTAAATTGTAGACCCGACCATACTTGATATAGTTAATAGTAGATATAAAAATTCTAACATTAAAAATACCAAAGGTTTGATATTTGTAAAAACGGAACGTTACTAGGCCTAAAATGACTGTATTCTCATAATTAACATATGAATTCTAAAAGAATTGATAAGGAGACATCAAAATGAATGTCAAATTAGATAGTCCACTCTTAAGAACTAAAGGAGTTACAAAACCAAAAAATAAAGAACCAAACACCTCGTCCATATTATTAATATCAGTAGCAATAACAATGACAATTGTATTAGTGATGTACGCAAGCCTATCGTACACAGATGGTATGATGAAACAATATTCTGCATGTAGAGATAAAATAAAAGGCTACAAGTAAAGCGGAATTTACATAAGTCCAGAAGAGTTTAAATTAGCGTTAACATCCTGTGACTCAAAATAAGGATCTATAATAATTTATTTTTTACTCTATTATTGAATAACTTCAACTAAGAAAAAAATTAGACCTTATGAGTCCATTAATATATCATTACCTCATTTTAGAGCCTATAGCGTCATGGCTATCCATGATCCGGCATTAGTTTTTCCAGATTATTTAATGAGCCAAAACTAGTGTTAGTCACCACATATCCCAGGAACGGAAACCTTTTTGAATAAATGTGGAGAAATCACCAAGCTTTTAGGATACTTGTTCAGTCGAGATTGCGGGTCAGGATCCATGACATTGTCAACTGCATTCTTAAAATGTTTCAAGGATTCCCAAACCGCATAATTGATAAATACAGTGCTCTTACCTATGCCTTTATGTAACTGTGCAGAAATAAAGCCTGTTTGGTTTTTGAACTTAGTAGCATCTTCTTCCCACGCCTTTAAAAACTGTTCCACTTCATCAGACTTTACATTGAATTTATTTATTAAAATTACTGGTCCTGTCACTTGGCTTTCCATCTGGTCATTAAGAGTTACCCATTCATCCATTTCAACGAATTTTGCCATAGCTCAATTTACTACAATATCTAATTTAAATATAAATAGCTGTAAATTCCAATTCGGTAGCAAAGATCGGTTTGCTCAACCAAATTGATAATCACACAACTCCTTTACTTAAAACAGTCCTAGTAAATACAATCCCCGAGAAGCAAAGCGTTAATCCGGAGAGGTTATTTGGCATTGGAACGTAACGGCATGGATCCATGAAAGTTAGAGTATATTTCTGCAAGGAACCTGATATTCAATCCTATCTCTTAAGGAAGGATAAATTGGGTAGACAGGCACTAGATACTATCTATGATTTAGTTTGGGAATGCGAATTTAAGAATATTCTTAATGTAGGTAAGATTTGGCTTAAATTTATTGAGGATGAGAAAAATCCATTTGGAATAACACTGAGAAGAAAAAGAAGTCATAACAAGATAGCCCCTGGAGATATCATTCAGATGGCTAATGATTTTTACATAGTTCATAAAATTGGTGTCAGAAAATTACAGATAAATGACTAATTGATTACCTAAAATAAATAGCTCCAAAATTGGCTGAGAAAAAATGTCATTTCTCGGTCATTCTAGGAGACCCGAATTGTTAAAATCATGGATTGCCACAAGCTTGAATGTATTACGGTATAGTTTGCCAAATATGTTTAATATTGACAGATACATATTGTAAGATGATGGGAGCTGTATTTAGGCCAAAGGATTTGCGTAAGGGTTACAAGAAGATCACAGAGGATGCGATTAAGGATCTTAGTCCTGATACTAAAGATAGTGTGATAAAGCTTTTTGAATCTTGGGATGATATAAATTCAAGAGAAAAGTTGAAAGAGATTTTGGGTCAAGACAAAGCCGAACAGTTATTAAAAAAGATTAAACAGAAAAAAGTTGATCTAACTGATGAAGATCGAAGAGGATTAAACAGCATCTTAAGGGAGTCCCTAACATTTGATTAAATACGCATCATTGCAGCTAGTAATTTTTTCATAGTACGATAAAAAAGAGACTATTTCAATACTCCGATGAGGCTCTAGATCCGAATTGTTAGCAATATGGTTCCAGATGGTAAATCAACGTGTTAAGGTAACTCATATCTAAACTGTTTATATGCTATTAAGCTCTTGTCCCTAAAATTATTGGTAGAATGACTTTTTAGAAATTACGCACTAGAATTAAGTAGAGGTAGCAGTGTTTAAAGTAATTGAAGGGAGAACATTCTCTAAAATACTTGTAACCGTATATGAACCAAGGAAGTTTGCAGAGGTAGCACTAAATTATGCCATAAAGGTCGCCCAAGATTATGATGCAAGACTGGTTATTCTTTATATCATTCGAGGTAACGCTAATTTACAAACTGTAAATCTTCCAAGTCACATAGTCCAGTTGAAAAAGGACGCACAATCATATCTTGTTAAAGTATCAGAAAAAATACAAAAAGATAGCAGTAAGGCAAAAACCATAAGAATCAAAACAGAAATTATTGCTTCAATTAGAATCGCTGACGCTATTGTAAGCTATGCCAAAGATAACCATATTGAATTAATCATAATCAGAACCAGAGGTACGTCCAAACTTAAAAGTATAGTGCTTGGTAGCGTTGCCTCAGATGTTGTGAGACATGCGCATTGTCCAGTCTTGACAGTGAAGTAGATTAACACTTACAGCAAATTAGGATATCCTCTTTAGTTTGAGTTTGATTCAGATTCAATCGAATTTTTCATGATAAAATTCAATTTTGTAGTTGGTATAGAAATCGAAGCCTGCATGTATTCGTTTTAAAGTATCAGAAGTTTATAAGATAGTTTTCATTAATTCAAGAAACGAAGGTAAAAGAGAAATTGTCAAAAGAGAAAAATAACAAATTGCAATTTGGACTAATGATTCCACAAGGGTGGAGAGGAGGGGACCTGACATTAGAAGAACAAAATAACCCGATTAAGCAATTTGAATTCTCGAAACTCATAGCCAGAACGGCAGATAGTCTTGGTTTTGATTCTATATACGCGTATGATCATCTCATTCCGTTCTCTATAAATGATATAGAAAAGAACATTTTTGAGTGTTTTACTATATTATCGGCTATTGCTGCCATAACGTCAAGGATAAAGATAGGTCAGATAGTAACATGTAATTCCTATCGCAATCCTGCACTTTTGGCAAAGATGATCTCAACCTTGGATGTAATAAGTAAAGGAAGAATAGAATTAGGAATAGGTGCTGGCTGGTATGATAAAGAGTATACTGCATATGGTTATGAGTTTTCATCTGATATAGTAAGAATCAATCAATTAGACGAATCTTTAATCATAATAAGGGATATGTGGACAAAAAAAAGAACTTCGTTTGAAGGCCATTATTATAAAGTTAAAGATGCCATATGCAATCCTAAACCAATTCAAAAACCTCACCCCACGATAATGATTGGTGGTTCCGGTGAGAGGTATCTACTAAAGGTTGTAGCAAAACATGCTGATAGGTACAACCTTTTCTTTGGTACTCCTGATATACTGAAAAAAAAGAGTACTATACTAAAAGAACATTGTAATAATATTGGAAGAGATCATAAAGGAATTCAATATTCTGTAGTGTTACCTTGCATAATTAGTCAATCAGAAGACAATATTAATGAAATACTATCGAAATACAAAGGAAAGGATGAAACAATCAAACAATATCTAGACAAACTCGCAGGTGGTATTTTGATAGGAACTCCTGAAAAGATAATTAAAGGTTTGAGTGAATATATCGACTTGGGAGTAAGTCATTTTATAATACATTTTAGGGAATTGAACAATTCAACACTAAAGTTCTTTAAATCAAAGATTACAAATAAAATATAGCATCAAGTTATAGTAACATGTTAATTAGAGTTTGTCAAATAGTAATCTGCTTTATTCGTTAAACCAGGTATGTTACCATTATATACAATTGCAAAATATAAGAATAAATAATTAAATCGTTCAAATAAGTAGGGATGGTTAAAAATAATTGAAAGAAATAATAAGTGAAATTTCAATTAAGGGAAAAATAATTAGACTAGTTAGAGGCGATATTACAGAAAGAAACGTAGATGTAATAGTGAATGCTGCAAATTCTTATTTGAGACACGGAGGGGGACTTGCGGCTGCCATTGTAAGAAAAGGAGGAAAAATAATCCAAGAGGAGAGTGACAAAATAGGTGTTGTCCCAGTTGGTAACGCTGTTATAACACGTTCTGGAACCTTGCCATGTAAAGCAGTTATTCACGCAGTAGGACCAAAAATTGGTGAAGGAAAAGAGGATCAAAAGCTAAGATCAGCTATGAAAAATGCTTTAATACTTGCTCAAGCAAATGGATTCAAAAGTATATCTATTCCTGCCATAAGCTCAGGAATATTTGGTTTTCCTAAAGATAGATGTGCAAAGATATTGGTTAATGAGTCAATGAGGTTTATTAAAAACTCCAGCTCGAAGCCAAGAGCTGGTTCTCTTCAAACTGTAGAGTTCTGTATTCTTGATGAGGAAACATTGGAACAGTTCAGGATGGAATTTGATAGTATGAAGGATAGTCAAATGTTAAATTGACCAGTAATATTACATAGAATGTTCTTTTAGAGTATATCCTTGCGATTTCATATATTCTTCTCATTACGTTCTTAACTGGGCTGAAATAATTTTGACAAGAATATGATCAAGGTTCACGGATATGCAGCTGAGCAGGCAAAAGCGCCCCTTGGCCCATACACTTTTGAAAGAAGGAATCCTGGAAAGAATGATGTGGTAATTGACATTCAATATTGTGGGGTCTGCCATACAGACATACACCAAGTGAATGATGAGTGGGGAGGAAGGTCAACCTATCCTATGGTTCCAGGACATGAGATCACAGGTATAGTTACGGCAGTTGGAACAAAAGTGGATCGCTACAAAGTGGATGACAGAGTGGGCGTTGGCTGTTTTGTTGATTCTTGTCGAAATTGCGCCCCTTGTCTTGAAGGAATGGAACAGTATTGCGTGGAGGGGCCAAACCTGACATACAATGGAGTTGAAAAAGATGGAAAAACTAGAACTCAAGGAGGTTATTCCAACAAAATTGTAGTAGATGAAAATTACGTCCTTCAGATTCCTGACAACCTTCCTATGGATCGTGCAGCGCCACTCCTCTGTGCTGGTATCACTATGTATTCTCCTCTCATGCATTGGAAAGCAGGTCCCGGAAAGAGAGTTGGTATAGTAGGTCTGGGTGGATTGGGTCACATGGGAGTAAAAATAGCACATGCTTTAAATGCCGATGTCAGCGTGTTAAGCCATTCACAAAAAAAAAGGGATGAAGCCAAGAAGATGGGAGCAGATAAATTCTATAACACATCTGAAACTGACAATTTGAAAAATCTGGAGGGTTATTTTGATCTGATCATCAATACACTGTCAGTAGAAATTGATTGGAATCGTTATCTGAATCTGTTAGCCCTTGACGGAACTATGGTCGTAGTAGGGATTCCGGAGAAGGAAACGCTACTTGGCGCATCATCGCTAATTAATCCTCGTCGCAATCTTGCAGGGTCTGTTATCGGGGGAATACGTGAGACCCAAGATATGCTTGATTTCTGTAATAAATACAACATTACAAGTGATATTGAAGTTATTCCAATTCAAAAAGTCAATCAAGCTTACCCAAGGGTTGTTAATAGTGACGTTCGCTACCGATTTGTTATTGATTCAAAGTCATTAGAAGACCACACTGAGTAACAAACATGATAGGGTAATAGTTATAAATTGTATCATCGTTTGGATACGAATCGTTAACAATATGGTTCCCGAACGGGCTCATAAGGTAATGCTCCTGAATTTTACATCTATAAAATTCTAGTTTTTGAATTAGTACTAATCTTCCGGTCGAATATTCAATCATAATCCATTGGGCTCATTTGCCAACGAGTACTAAATTGTGATGTCCGCTACAAAAATTAATTCCACTAAAGATAAGCCTAGTCAACATTAAAACAGAGAAATAAAACTCTAACATTAAAAATATCAGAAGTTTGGTATTAGTAATAAAGATGTCTTACTAGACTTAAAGTGGTCGTTTCACCAAATATGAATTATGAATCTAAAAATGATCAAAAAGGAGATTTTAAAATGAGTATCATGCTAGATACTCCGCTGTCAAGAACAAAACACATTACAAATTCAAAACATGTTGAACCTAAGACCTTGTCTATCTTCCTAATATCAGTAGCAATAACAATGGCAATTGTATTAGTGATGTACGCAGGCCTATCGTACACAGATGGTATGATGAAACAATATTCTGCATGTAGAGGAAAAATAATAGGCTACGAGCAAAGTGGAATTTACAAGAGTCCAGAAGAGTTTAGATTGGCGTTAACATCCTGTGACTCAAAATAAGGACATAAATTAATATCTTTTTTAGCCCTTTTTTTGAATAACTTAAGAAAAACTTAAGGCTTATCAATCAATCAGCATTTCCTAAAGGTTCTACAATTTTGTGTTATTCATAACGACACAGAGATACAATTTGAAGATAGAAATTTACTTAGCTTAACATAAATAATCGAAATTTAAATAACTGAAAGAGCAAAATTATCATTATTGGCTACCAAAACGGTTATGGGTTACGCTAAAAATCTAAAAGATAATGAAAAAATATTTCTAATTTGTGATCAATGTCTCTGGAATGTAACTTGTGTTAATAAATTATATCTGCATGAAATCCTTGGAACTAACTACTTATGTCCAGTTTGCAATCAAGACAAATTGTCAAGTTTTCCTGTCAAACCAGATCATTCATTTACTAATCCCAACAAAGGTTGATTTCTGCTAACTTTGGGTATAAAAAATAAATCTTAAGGTCATTCAAAGATTAATCGTATTTTATCCTTAAAAATGATTTAGATTACGAAAGACGTATATCCTTATTAACCATTTAGAAAACTTTGTAAATCAACAACTGATCGGAGGTAATGAATCGAAGAGAATGGACTTCAAGCATAGTCCAAAAGATCCGACCAGTTGTACTAATACTTAACGTGAAAGTGACATTTAAAAGCAATGATAAAGGTAAAAAATTCCAAAATTGAATTCTACTTTGCAAAATTAGTCATAATATTCTCTCTTTAACGAGTAACCAATAATTAACTTAATGATATTTCCTTAAAATTCTAAATACCGACTACTTATCCTATTATTAGTAGCAATGTTTTTATTAAATTATGTTTTTGGATTAGATATCATGTAATTCAACCAAGCTAATTATAAATTGCTCATTACATCTGTAATATAATTAGTTAAATTATGATTCATCGGAAAAATCGGATTAGTCTCAATGTTCTTTTCTAGAGACATAACGAATTAGATTCCAAGTTTAGATAGAAGTCGGATAACAAATGTAGATTATGTATGTGTGTGTTTGGGTTTACAACAGCAAATCTTGGCGGTACTTTTTCAATTTGAATTGATCTAAACATTTTGGATTTATATAATAAAATTTAATATGACGCTATTTACTTTTAAGAATAACTAATCGCAGATTACTTTAGATTTTCAACTATCCTTCGTGTTTCATCCAAATTGAAAGCTTTAAGAGTGGTACTACGTATGTTCCCTAATGCTCCAGTACCTAGCAAGACAGACATGGCCTCATCATCATTGGGTAATTCTACTATCAGGACCAAATCATATTGTCCAAATGTATAAAATATGTCAGTTAGCTTACCACCTTTCCTCTCAAGGTATGACTTAAAAGCGTCAGCCCGTTTAATCGTGTCCTTGACATTTCTTATCCCTTGGTCAGTCCAATTTAACAATAGAATGTAGTGAGACATATTTACAAGTAAATTAACCTAATATTTATGTCCATAGGTCCAATTCATTAACATTTGTACGAAATATACGCGCCTAGAAGGAAAATATTTCCGTCTTTACCAGATTATATACTTACTCTTTTTCTGTCTCTATTAAGGATTTAATTATTGTAGCATTTACATCATCAATATCCAAATTTTCTTTTAAATAACGTGCCAAGTCACTAGGTGTAATTATGCCTAATGGTTTGTTTATGTCATCATCCTTTACTACAAGCAAATGTCTGACTTGATTTTGTATCATTATATCAGCTGCTACTCCCACTTCCGATATCGCATCAGTTGTGACTAGAGCATCAGACATTATATCTCGTACTGAGGTATCTCTATTGCTCGCATCATGAACACATACTTTTCTTACTAAATCTCTTTCTGTTATTATGCCCACTGTTTTGCTGTTAGCGTCAATCACTACAAGTGAACTTACATTTCTGTCGCGCATTTTCATCGCTGCTTCTTGGGCAGATAAAGATGCCTCAATAGTCTCTAGTTTTTCAGTCATTAATTCACCTATTTTTGTCAAATTGTCTACGCTAAATAGAATTAATTGTTATCCATATAAAGATTAGCTGAGACTTAATTAAGTTTTTCAAACTTTCTGGTCTTGCTGGTTGTGAGTTTCTAATTTTCATTCATTTTTTATGGTTCATAAATATCGCTAACAATGTAAATGGTATAGATACTATGACAGTTACTAAGTACAGGGCAGTTAGAGAATTTCTGTCTAGGTGATATCCCAAAAAGGGTAAAACAGGAATTGGAAAGAGGAACAGGAGCCACAATCCTCCAATCAAGAGAATGAATTTCCATCTTTCTCTGAATCTAGTATATCACATGCTTATGATATCATTCTATAGGAATTGAGAAATTAAGTTGTTAAAGAAAAAATTAGGAAGAAATTGCTATTGTCCCTTTCATCGTACTTGGATGATACAGACAATGGTATTGTAGAGTTTCTCCTTGGTTAACATTTGCAAATGAGAGTTCTCCTGATTTTCCAGGTTTTATATCACCACTAGACGCAACTTGCTTTCCTGCCGAGGTTATGATCAACTGATGTACTGAGTTAGTTGGATTTTTTAACTGTACGACATTATCTGCATTTTGTTTAAAGTTTAGAGTTGGATTCGTACCCTCCTTGTTGGCCCATGTGTAGATTCCCTTCTTCTCATTAGCACCCAATTGAAGCGTATTGGATGGCAAGTTTTTATCGCTTGTCGTGGTGTTCTTATTTCCACTTGCGATGGCAGTGTTCATGCTACCATATGATACAAGTTGGCTCTTAACTGCGTAAGCAATGCCCTGACCTAAAGCAGGTTTTAATATTTGGTGCATAAGTCCGGAAGTTGAAGGACTCAACCATCCTATATAAAGGAATGTTGCTACAATTAGGATCCCTAAGCCTTTTGTCTTATTTATCATTTTTATTATGCGAGTAAGGATAAGTTATAATGTTTACTTAACATTGGTTACTTAACAAGGTTATCTCATCAACTCAGGAATTCAAGAGTACCAAAGGTGAAAACGGTGAATGAAATCAGGAGAATCTATCACACTATTTCTGGATATATTCTGATGGGCTAGTAAAGGAACGATCGGAAATATTAGGCTTGAAAGCAATTTCCTCTGTAGGTGTTTTTAGTCTGGTTACGTCTCGCTTGAAGAATAAGTCAATTATCCAGTCCACCGAAACTCGTAGTTTCTTTTCTACTGTAGGAAGATTAACTAGATAGTATGAGCGCCAAAACCACCATGCCACAAATCCATGAACCTTATGTCCCAGTAGAATTCCAACACCATTTCTCTTTCCTATCAACGTCATAACTCCTTTTGTTTTATAATCAAATGTTTCTTTATGATTTTCTTTACCCTTAATCTTAGAGATTAAATTGATTGCAGCAGTCTTTCCCTGTCTCAATGCGTGTTGAGCGGTTGGGGGATAAGGCTTCCCTGTATTAGGGTCTGTGACACAAGCGCAGTCACCCAAGGCGATAACACTATCAGTAAATCCAGCAACTTCAAGATAATTGTTGGTCATTATTCTACCAGATATGTCGTGATCACAAGAAAGAGCGGAAAGTAAGGTTTGAGGCTTTCCTCCTCCAGCCCATATTATTGTTTGCGTTCTGATAATAGTCCCTTGATCTAGTTTAACGTTGTCTGAGGTAATCTCAGTCACTCGTGTGTTTAAAATCACTTCAACTCCATTTCTTCTTATCTTCTGTAATGCAAAGTCTGCTAGATCCTCTGTTACTTCGGGGAGTATCCTTCCACCCGAGTTAACTAGTATTATTCTTACATATGATTTTTGCAGATTGTGGTAAAAATATTTTATTGAATCTAATATAAAGTCATTCAATTCGCCTACAATTTCAACACCAGAAAAACCTCCGCCAACTACCACGAAAGTCAACAGTCTTTTCCTAAGGTCGAGATCTTCATGTTCAATGTCGGCCTGTTCTAACATACTTATGACATGATTGCGTAAAACTATGGCATCGCCAAGGCTCTTTAGAGTAAAGGCTTGTTTAGCAGCTTCACTGATACCATAGAAGTTTGTTTCACTTCCCAACGATATTACAAGGTAATCGTATTTCAATATATGACTACGCCACTCGATAGGGTTTGTAGGCTTTCCTATTCTATGAGTTATAACGACTTGTTTGTTCCCCAGATCAATTGACTCTACCTCGGTTTCATAAAATTTTGCTCTATTGCAAAATGCTCTCAGGGGTGTTACTATATGCCTTGTCTCTATCATGCCTGAGGATATTTCGGGTAGCATTGGTGTAAAGAGGAAAAAGTTATCCCGGCTTACCAGTGTTATGTCAATTCTAATATCGTTCTGAAATGCTTTTTGAAGCTGCCGCAAAACTTCTATTCCTGCAAATCCACCTCCCAAAATTAAAATCCGTATTTGTTGAATTGGTTTTTCTCCATGAACAAGTTCTACATGTTTTTGGTATGAATCGATCCTAGAAAAGGAAATATCACATTTTGTGCACCTATAACGGCTGCCAAATTTAATTGATAAAGCAGATGAGGTTACTCCTACAATGATCCCAAAAACAAGATGCATAATAATATAACTTACAATTACCAAGGGGAAGCTATAGTGAGATGTTGTTGTACTATATTCATCATAGGTTTTGTGTGACACATTTTGATTTACTTTATTTTGCAAAGATGATGTTGTACCATATTCATCATAGGTTTCTGGCATAATTGTAGCTAAAATACGATTGATCTCTGGCTGCAAAATTAACATGTAGACAGGTATGAAAAAAATAATTAGGATTACAGTACCGGCGAATAACCCATAAAGCAAACCATTTGAAAGCTTACTTATATTAAGCATTCCAGTTTTATAGAGAAAAACTCCGATAACAATGCCTATTGAAATCGCAGTTATTGTATGAATTGCTATTCCTGCAAAAGCTGCATTAGAGGAATGGACTCCTATTACATGCCCAAATGCTACCCATGTAACATAATAAGGCAAACCCATTCCAACTTCAAATGCAGTCGGAATAAGCATGGATACGGCTCCTAACATTGCCCCTATTACAACGAAGAATACCTCGCGTTTAAGAGAAAAATCTACTCTTATTTCCGTAGCTTTTCCTTTCATTATTAATTACCTCTGAACCCCCAGATATATGAATACACAAATAAAACAAGTGCAGTTTTTATATTTTGCTTAAATAAGATCCTGAATTCTTATTTATTATCTTGTAGATAGATGTATCACCAACACAGATACGGCTTTCGAAGATGTAGTTTTGCCTGCGTGGAACAACTCTCCTCCTCTGTCCATATCTGATGAAAGGTTCGGGACAAAAGTACATCTACTGGTGGGTACATTGTCTATCACTTCCTAAACGACCCACCAGTATTGGTAATAAAATTTACTTTCGAAGATACCTAAAATAAATAGAATGGCAAGATCCGGATTCTCAAATTTAAGTGACGGTACTCTTATTACAAATAAATCTATCAGTCATAATTTCATGATTTCTAATATCAACAAAACAGCCTCAATTGCATCATGTAGCGGACCAACCTGAGAAATATTTTCATAATACTTTTACTCTGTCCTTCATATAGAATGAACATGCACGTTGAAGTACAATACTCTAAAAATCGATTATTGTCATCAATACTTTTGGTAATACTAGTTATTGGTAATATTAGTAATATACACTACCAACTACATGGTCAGACAGCAAACAATCCTACCCTATCCAATAATGAGGGGGTGTCTAGTGGAGATGTCACGTATAAGAGTGCAATGATATGGTCAAGGGTTAATAATCAATCCATTATGCATATTAAATATGATAATAATTCAGCATTTCTTCATCCTAATTCAACAATAAAACGGGTTGATAATACGACAGATTTTGCAGGAAAAATAAAGATAGATGACCTTAAGCCAAACACAAAGTACTTTTATAAAGTCTGGTTTTCTAGCGCCGATAACCTTACTAATAGTTCAGCTATTTTGGGTAACTTCAGAACTGCACCAAATCCAGATTCTAGTGGTAATTCGATAAGTTTCATACTAGGTGCAGATATTGGTGGTCAAAAGTTCTGCCGTGAAGTAAAGGACGGATATTTGATATTTGAAAAAATGAAATCGCTATTGCCAGACTTTTACATACACAATGGTGATATGATCTATGCCATTAATGATTGTCCTAAAGAACGACCAGATGGCGGTCAGAATATTCCAGGAAACTTCTCTGGAATTGCAGATTCAAAGGTCGACTGGAACAATCAAATTCAGGTTTATGATACCTATCTAAAACATTGGGCTTACAACAGGGGTGACCCCCATTTACAAGGATTTCTTGGTAATACCTCGATGTACATCCAATGGGATGACCATGAAGTCATTAATGATTTCGGATCTCAATGGTCTTACTGGAATTCCCAAAACAAGTACAGGACAGGATACCAGAATCTTGTACAAGCAGGTAGAGAAACCTTCTTTAATTTCTCTCCTATAGAAAGGAACCAACAGGATCCTGATAGAATCTATAGATTGTTTCACTGGGGAAAGGACATGGACCTCCTAATTTTAGATGCAAGGTCTTACAGAAGTAGAAATGATCTTCCAGACACAGAACAGAATAATAAAACGTTGCTAGGCGGGGATCAGTTGTCGTGGTTAAAGGAGTCGTTAACAAATTCGAATGCCACATGGAAGATAATAAGCAGTGATGTCCCGATGTCCATCCCAACTGGCTCAAACGCATCAAAGTTTGGAAGAGATGGATGGGCAGATGGAACAGATACAGATTTTTCTTCCAGGACTGGATTCGAAAGAGAACTTCGGGATCTAATGAAGTTCATAGATGACCATAACATCAATGATGTTGTCTTTGTGACTACTGATGCTCATTTCCCTGCCATATTGAAGTATAACGCTGATGTTAATGGCGATGGAGATCCAATTAATGTCTATGAGATTGTCTGCGGCCCACTAAGTGCTATTCGTTTTGGTATACCAGGAATTCCACTTCCCAAATTTGACCCCACCTTTCAACCCACCACTTTGTATGTTGAAGGAGGAATCTACAACTTTGGATATTTTAAAATCCACAAAGGTATGGATGGCCTAATGCACCTAACTGCTTCCATAATTGGAGAAGATGGCCAACCTCGACACGGCTCACACATAGATCTCATCCCTCACGAAAACATTAATCAGAATAAGTGAACTAATCTAATTTTTTTATTGTATCTTTGGGATCCCAAAACGATATCAGCAAACTAGATGTGTAGAAATCAAATTCAATTATGAATTCTCAGCTTAAGTGTTGACTATAGTAGTAATAGTTGTACGGCGAAAGAATAGTATGAGTATCTTGAAATACGTAAAATCAAACATCTATGTTGTAGGAATGGTATTAGGAATTGTACTGATAAGTTCCTTGTTTTTTGTCCCTTTACAAGAACACTGGTAGCACTGAAACACTATAATTATGATGAAACCTACAGGATTTGATGATAAAAAGAGTTTAGAAGAACCGAGTGGGGAAAAGAAGGATAAATTTGAGAATCTCAATATTATTTAGAACTTCAGCTTGTCCGTAATGTACCGTCTTTGTATCGCAAATTTGATTGTATTTTTATATCTGCCAGACATCTCGTTATATTCATTTACCATTCCTTTCTTCGTCATTCCATTCTTTTCTAGGACTCGTATTGAAGCTTTATTTTCAGAATATACATATGCATAAACTTCCTCTAATCCTAGAACAGAGAACGCATAATTGATAACTAGTACTACGGATTCTGTTGCTATACCATTACCCCAATATAGCTCCCCAACCCAATATCCTAAATTTGCCTTCTTGTTGTCAGAATCTATATTCTTGAGACTTATTATTCCTACTAAACGATTAACATCGCCGAGATTATTCTTGTATTGTATTGCAAAATTTACAGCTTTTAGTGACTTGAAATCTCTATGACTTGAATTGATAAAGTTCTGAGCATTCTCAACAGTATAGGGAAAAGGAACCTGCCATAAAGATTTTGATATATTGTAAGTCATTAAATGACTAATATCCCTAGCGTCATTAATTGAGAGTTCTCTTAAGTCGACTAACAGGCCTTTTATTTTAGGAAAGCATGTGTAATTTGGCCTTTCATCAGTCATTGACAGCTAAGAGCCATATTAAATATATATTGTTGTAGATCTTTATCAAAATAAATCTTCTTTTTGGTTAACGTTGAACCTCTTTCCTTATACCGTTGCTTCATACCTCTAAGGAAAACGTTAAAGTTCAGAGCATTCTTTATTATATTAAATACTAATTTAATAAACCGTGGCCACATATCTGTATGATTCCTACATTGTTCCGCTAAAATATAGTTAGATCAATTCGAGTTGGATCCGAAGTGTTAACAATACGATTTCCCACATTCTAGATTTAGTAGCTTAATTCTAGCCAGTGGTATCGATTTGCATTCGTTATAAGGAATAATCAAAATATAAAAGCGAGTCAAAAATAATAGTTCGATTCACAAACGTCTAGTTAAATAATATAAGTTTTGTATCATAATTAATTGCTAAGTACAAGTAACTCTATTGACAGAATGTCGACTGAAACAATTAAGAGAATGAGATAGAGAGATGATTGGGATTACATTTTTTCCTCTAAATCAGGATGAACATTTATCTGACATTAAATAATCTAATATCTCTTCTAAATCAACCGTGGCCACACAGCAAACCTTATCTGCAGCACCATAGTATACAAATAATTTATTATCCAAAATACAGGCACCTGTTGGAAAGACGACATTATTGACATCGCCTTTAATCTCATAATCCTCTTCGGGAGTTAGTAGAGGTGCTTTAGTTCTCCCTAAGATTTTGCGAGGTTCCGTTATATCAAGTAGAAAGGCTCCAGCACTGTAAACATGGTCTAAGCTCACTCCATGATATATTACCAGCCAACCCTTTTTTGTCTTGATGGGAGGAACGCCTACTCCTATTTTTAGCGCCTCCCAACTTTGTTCTGGTTTGACTAGAGGTGAATGTTTTTTATAGTTGGTGATTGAATCGCCTTCTGCAATCCATATACTTGGTCTATCTGTTTTATACTGTGCCCCTACCCAGGTACTTGGTCTGTGTAGCATCATGTAACTTGATGCCCCTTCCCTAAATTTGGTAAATAGTACAACATCTTTATCTTCTGAACCTGGTATAGTTATTATTCCAAGTCTTTTATAATGAGAGAAATTGTCTGTCTTGGCAAGGGCAGTAGATATTGATGGATTATTTTTGACATAATTTGAAAGCACCACGTACGTTACATAGGTTTCTTCATCAATGGTCATTAAGCGAGGATCTTCCATACCGTAACTTTCATAGTCCACCTCTGGACATATTGCTACTTCCTTTCTTCTAGTGAATGAAAGACCGTCGTTACTTGATGCGTAACCAATCCTTGATACATAATTATCGTATTCGCCTATTGCTCTGTAAAGCATATGAATAGTCTTTCCATCGTTAAGAACCGAGCAATTAAACACTGCCTTTGACTCCCACCAATTAGATTCATCGGGAACTAATATTGGATTAACCTTCGACCTATCTAATTGAAGCATTAGGTTCTGAAATCATAATTAGCAAGTTCTACTATCCTATAAATGTTATTTAATATTACATAAGTTTGAAAATTCTTATGGATATTAGTGTGAATAAATGAATTTTTAATTCTGACTAGTAGTATCGATTCTATTCGTATTTCGTTGAATTCAAAAAAGAAAGCTGATAATCTAGTACATATCGAAAGGAGATTTCATACGAAAAGAGAGAAAAACATTAGCAGTTAAATACTATCTTGAAGTATAAAAGTATAGTTTGAGTGAGAATTTTGTTAAGGTTGCTGAAACAAAAGAAATTGCGCCTTCAAGTATGAAAGCAGTTGAAGTGGAAGGCGAAAAAGTCTGTATAATTAGTACGGAGGGAAATTATTACGCGATCGGAAATATTTGTACCCATGTTGGAGGCCCATTGGATGAAGGAACGCTTGAAGGATATCAAGTTGAATGTCCTTGGCACGGTTCCAAATTTGATGTTAGGACTGGTGAGCCAACTAAGCCTCCTGCTGTGCGAGCGGTTCCCAACTATGAAGTTAAAATAGAAGGTAACAACATATTGGTAAGAAAGCAAAAATAATGAGTCCCTCACGATAATTTCCATTTTATTATAATTTGATAAATTGATTATAAATAAATTAGATATTCTAATAATGTCTCGATTGAATAATCAGTCTATGCCTCCGAGTTGGATCCGAAATGTTTAAGCAGGCATGTATGCGAAGTTGTTTTACCCGTACTGTTACCCATTGACATATTTCCGATCATTTTAGCTTCTGCACCGGCCATAATTTCATCTACGCCTATCACTACTGTGGCAGTTGATCCAAATTTTACAAATTTATTTGTCGGATTTTGTAAAGCTATATCAGTTACTATTCCATTATCGCCTTGTTGACTTGATTCAATGTCTGCATGGTATATGCACATTGTTCCTGGTTTAGATAATTCCATAACCAACTCAAGATTAGCTGGCTTAAGGTTTGGTGCCTGACCTATAAGCAATTTCAACGATGTTGCCGAGTTGCTGTCACAAGGAAGCTTTACGGCAACATGACCTACCTTTATCATATATGGTGTAGCATCGTATAAATGAATATAATCACTTGCTGGAATCGTGATACCTTCAAGAAGAACGGTTTGTGAACCTCTTACCACGGTTCCCTCAGAGCCTTGGGCATTTGAATATAGCGTCGCACTAGAAAATAGCATCGAAGAAGATTGCTACCAAAGCCAGTGATGTTGGTAATCCATACCTTCTTATCATAAGAACAGGAAGAAACCAGGTATTTAACACTTGTAGTACAACCATCGATGAGTGGGCCTTGATTTAACTTCGAGGTTATTCTATGAACACTTAAGAAGTATAATGTCTATATTAACTTAAATGAAATTCTCAACTACTACAATAACGACAGTAGCTTTAGCTGTAGGAGTCCTCTTTGGACTTACATTCACAGGATTCACTTCGATCAGAGCACAGAATATGACAGCTCCAAATAACATGACAGGTTCAGCAAATATGACGGGCCCAAACATGACAACATCAGGTACTTCTGGCGGTTCAGCAAAAATGCATATTGATGAGGCTATTAAAGCCTTGGACAGTGGAGATAAACAAGCTGCTTCGACTCATTTGACTGCTGCACAACAGGCCATATCTGGAGAATCTGATCAGGCCAAGATGCATTTTGGTGAAGGTATGAAGGCGTTTTCATCTGGAGATTCAAACGGCGCTCTGATGCATTTGAAGGCTGCTATACAAGCTCTAGGATAAAGAGTAGAAACTAAGACACGACAAATTTAACTCCCCAAACCTTATTTTTGAAATTTCTATAACTCAATTGGTTCTATTATTTGCGATAATAAGATATTTCTATAACTCAATTGGTTCTATTATTTGCGATAATAAGATATTTCTATAACTCAATTGGTTCTATTATTTGCGATAATAAGATAATAAATAATTGCAGCTATTTTTATTGTAGTTTGTATCGATAGTAAATCATGGGAAAAGAATCTGATAAAGAAGATGCTCAGGACAATGAAAGAGAAGAAATGAAAGATGAAACCCATGAATTAGAAGACGCTGAACAAGAAGAGGCCGAAGAAGAGGAAGAGGTCGAGGATGAGTGATAATAGCAAATGGTGATCCTATTCCAATCAGAAATTTGTCCATAATTGTTTCCCCTATCAAATCTAATCACATTTACTCAAACGGATCTGAATTGTTGACAATTTGGTTACCGACGGTTCCAGACCCAGCAACTCAATTGCGACTATAGTATCAGTATTAATTCGTAACAAGTAAATATTATATGTGAATCTAAAAATGTATCAAATTTGATTCAAAGGCCATCAACGCTGATAGTATTTACCTTTACCAATTTCAGGCAAAGTAATACCAATCTTCATAGATAAATTGACTACTTTTGCTCTTATTAAAGGGTTGTAGCTTTAATTAATCACCTTACAGGTAACTTTCTAGGAATCTTAAGTGAGAATGAGAAAACAATCTCATGGTAACTTATCCTGCCACTTTCAAGGATTAGACATTTAATCACAAATTTGCTATCTGACCAAATCTTTACCCCTTATTTGACGTTTCGATGAACGAATGATCCGTCTGAAAAGATTTTTCAAAAAAATGATAGTTTATTATTCAATTGTGATACTGACACAAGTATGAACAAAAAGATTTTAGATTTGATAAGGAGTGCAAGGATAGGACATCTCGCAACAGCATCTTCTAATTTACAGCCTTATCTTACACCAGTAGTATTTGTTATTGAACAGAAAAGTATCTTTATTCCATTGGACGATAAACCTAAGACGACTACTATCAAACAGCTGAAGAGGGTAAAGAACATAACAGAAAATCCAAGGGTTTCCTTTCTTGTAGACCACTATGAAGAGGACTGGAAAAATCTATGGTTTGTTATGTTAAATGGACCTGCCACTTTACTATATCAAAAAGGAAAATACCAAACAAATGAGGAATTAATTAGAATTCGAAGTATGCTTGTGGAAAAGTATACTCAGTATACCAAAATTGGTATTGGAAACCTTTACATCAAAATAAGCATAGATAAAACAGTATACTGGAAATTTAGTCATAGCAGCAAAAATGGTAGTATCTATAAACGTAATAGGATGATTTCATCTCATATCGTATAATCTCATAAATAAACAAGTCGTCATATAACTTGGTACCAAACTAAGGTAAATATTACATAACATGAATAATGCCATGGTCTCGGCGTTCCAAAGCAATATGTTGTGTAGTTTTTTTTCTTAATCATCGGAGTAATATTTCAAACCGTTCCCACCTCATCAGCATTTCTACTAATAGTCTGATTGAATATAATAATATTTCTAGGTAACGCTCGGCTCAAGAGGAAGGTCGAAGGTGTCGACAGGAGGATTCGTGAGCAAAGTATTGTCAACTCCCACTATCGAAATACTAATGCTATATGGTTCAGCAGTTATTTAAACCGGTTTGTCTTTTGTAGGAAAATCAGACATATTGTATATGCTAGTATGCACAGTATATATATGTATATGATATGCATACTATAAATACCGTCCATGTATAAATATACACCATGAATATGAATAATGACATGGTAAGGACCACAATAGTTCTGGATACAAGCACAAGGGACAAATTGAAACAATATGGTATGAAAGGCGACAGTTATGAGGACATTATCTTGAAGTTAATGAAGCATTACGACGGTAAGGGGAAATAAGTAAGAAATGACTGACGATAATAATAAAGAGAAAAAAATATCAAGCCCAAGTCTAAGGGCATACGATAAGAGAGAAGCACAGAGAAAATCATTAAAGGAAAAAGAAATGGAAGACGCCATCGCACATCAAGAACTAGTTGAACCAAAAATATACTACGAAGATAACGAAGTCAATGATATTCACATATGGTTAGATATGTTAGACCATTACTGCACGATATACATCGGTCCTTTTATCAGTAAGGACGGCAAGCAAAGCGAGATTGGATTAAGGTATACAATCGATAGTTCTGAACATGCTAATATTTCAAATGATCCGAAAGACGAAATTATATCCGATTGGACAGTTCGTATGTTTGAGAAAATTAGTGTGAAGTATAATAAACTAAACACTGGTATAACAATTGAAAAGTTCTTTGGTGTTAAAGGTGTTGGTGATTATAAACTTGAAAAAAGCATGTATATTCCAATGAGTAGAATATATCATATTGTCACTAACGAAAATCCACATAATAAAGACATAATTGAAAAGTAAATGAGCCATCGCACGGTTAAGATATTGTTAATGGCCACTGTTGCCCTGAATATTTTGATACTAATTTGGAGAATGAAATAATTAGAAATGAGCGATTTTTTTTAATGATTTTTTCAAGGACTTTATTGTTGGACTGGGTGTCTCAGGGGCTATTTACCTGGTAGTAGAATTAACAAAATATAGAAAAGAAAAGAAATGAATAATCAAGAGTCGATAATTCCAACAACATATACGCATTCTTTAAAGTTAGAAGAAACTGCCAAAGGGATCCGCATTAGCGTTCATGTCTATGCTAATGATACGGAAACAGTAATCGAAGAGACATTTAAAACCTACTTGAAGGCCATACAAACAGCAAGAGATAATAAGATACAACTGGTACCAATGGAGGAGAATGAGAAATGATGATTCGTCCTGATTACAAATTGGTGGTACTAATAGCGGTCTGTTTAATCATAACCTTCTTCTTGTTAACAACTATCTTTCGTACACATGACGTAAATATACAAGTAACTCTGGGTATTGTTGAACTCCTTATTCTTGTGTACTTCACTTTTACAGCATATAGGATGAGGGCTGTCATAGATCTGGAGACTGAGAAATGACAAGAAAGAATCAAGTCGTTGAATGAACAAATCTGGTATATGAATGAATTACAATGTAAGAAACTAGCCAAGTTATTAGAAGATGATTTAGTAGAGGAATTAAAATAATATAGGAGATAGGACCGCTAAACTGTCGATCCTATCCACCTATAAACAAGAAACTTCTGCCTCCATAAGATTGTTGGCATATATTTATAAATATTTTATTTTTTATTTATTTTCTTCTATCTTATCTTCTTTGTAACTAATGACTGTGATATTACCTCTCTATTTCTTGGAATAACTCTGGGTCTGTAATTAAATTCTATTCATAAATTCAGATTTATCGTAGTAGAGAAGACTCTGTTCTTTTTTTAGCACTTGTTCTTACCCAATCTACTTATACTTTGTTTAGTATCATTTTACGATTACAAATCATGTACACAAAAAACGTGTTAATGTTTGTAGTACTGTCTGCAGGAATGTTGACAGTGCTAACAGCAACAATGATCTCACAAGCAGCACCAGCATATGCTGATACAAAGGATTGTAAAGACAATAACAACGACAACTGTAACGACGACAGAAACCAGTATGTAGAACAGGAGAATAACTGTAAGATAGAGAATGAAAATACGGATCATAGCGACAACAATGCTATCACCCCTGGCGATCAGACACTTAATTGCCAGAATGTCGCTGCGGGACGCGATAATTTCGGATCTAACAACCCATAGGATAGAGTGGATTACAAATAACTGGGATGCGGATCTAACTACCCACTACTTTTTTTCTTTAGTTAATAAACAGATAGATACGCCGAATAATTAATTTATTTTATATCGTAACCTAAAAATAAAATACAAAGTTTATCTTTATAGAATATCAATATACAGGCGTGTCCAAGTTTACTTCAGCACAAAAGGCACAGATTAAAAGCATCGTGGCAACTTTATCGATTAAACAGTTCCCTGACTCTGAAATAATAAAGACAATCTATGAACAGACAAACAAAACAATAACAAACATGGAGTTATGGAATATTCGAAAAAGAATAGCCAGGGAATCTTATGAATGGTATCAACAACTTAAGAAAGGCCAGTATGAATTCATTCACAAATTCAGAGAACGCATAAATGAAATAAATTGGATGCAGCAAAAACACCACAGGATTATAGAAGATAATGCTAAGCGTCCCTCTATTCAACAAGCCTCACTTGCAGAACTTCACAAGTTAACAGTAACATTGAGTAATCTCTATGACGTGGCCCCGTATATTATTTCCAGTATTAAAAATAACAACGACACTTCCATATCAGTTAAGTCAGAAGATACGAAAGACATTATCGTCTGAATCTGCAATTTCAATTGCAAACTTTTCCATATTAAGAGATAAACCATTTTGGATTTGGGATAAAGAACAGCATACTTCCCAGTTTATTGCAACTAACGGGGAATGCTGCTTTAATCATATTATTAGTTTACCCGTCAAGAACGATAGAGAATACCCGTTATTTGATTACGAGGAATTATTATTTCACGAATTATTTACTAATGCTAATAATGAAAAGGGGGCTAAATCCGAAAGATTAAATAGCAAGAGAGAACTTGCGCCACTAACTCACGAGTTCATAGAAGGATTCAAGGATAAACATCTCTGGGTTCTAAAGTCAACGGGCCTAGGCATTACTGAATTCTTCCTTCGCATTATCGGATGGTTATGCACTAAAGATAATGCACTGAAAGACTCACAGATTTGTATTGTCACAGGTCCCAGGATAGAACTAAGTATTACACTAATCGACAGACTGAAAGCATTATTCTACAATAAATTAGGAATTCTATTTAGTAACAAAGAATCAGTTCTAGAACTCAATGCCGTAAGAATAGAAGTTTATCCCAGTCATCATTTGGATGCAATGCGTGGACTTGCTAATGTTTCCTTTATCTTATTAGATGAGGCCGATTTCTTTCCAGTAGGCCAACAGAAGGACGCAAGAGACATATCAGAAAGATATATCGGTAAATCAAATCCCTTTATCGTATTAGCATCAACACCAAATAGACCAGGTTCATTATTTGATACCATTGAACGTGAAACTGAAAAGGAATGTATCTACAAACGTTTGAAGTTAGATTACACTTATGGCTTAGGCAAAATATATACTAAAGAAGAAATCGAAAAGCAGAAACAAAGTCCTTCCTTCAAACGTGAATATGATTTGCAATACTTGGGATTGATTGGCAATACATTCCACACTAAAGATATTGATAGGGCCATTGAGTTAGGCAAGAAATACAATCCTAATCGTGTTGTTGTTTCAGCACCTAAAATATTGGGATTAGACCCAGCATGGGGTTCCTCTGCTTTTGGTTTGGTCCTATTGCAGGTTTCAGATGGAATGATTCAGGTTTTAATGGCAGACGAATACGAAAGGCCAAGATATCAGGATATGGCCGACAAAGTTATTGATTTGATTAGAGGACTTAACAGAAGAAACATTGATCAGGAGAGTCTTGATTCCTGCAAGATTTATGTTGATGCTGCAAATCCTGAATTTATTACCACTCTAAAAGAATTGGTAGGAGAGTCAACCCGTTGGGAATATATAATGATAAGATACAGTATTGCAAGAAGAATAATTTAGATCCGGCTCGTTATTTTACAGTAATTCCAGTTCCATTTTCAACTTCTGCAAAGGATATGTTAATGCATACCAAAGAACTCTTAGAATACGAAAAACCATTGTTGGCAATTAATCCCAAATTTGACAAGTTAATAACGTCGTTAAGAACTGCAACTTCAGACGATTTAGGAAAACTTTCTAAAGAAGATACAAGTTTTGATGATATATTGGATGCCTTTCGTCTAGCATGTAAAGGAATTAAGTTGGTGAAAAAGGAGATAGAAGCAGAATGGTAAATCCTGGTGAGAGAACATTTAGGGAACCAACCACTACTGTCAAAATTCCGAATTTTTTAATATATGATTTTTCCCTGAAACCTTAATTATTATATCTATTAGAAAAACGTTAATGAACAAGAGCGGAAGTCTTGGGATAATAATAGCATTGTCAATTGCAATGCTTGGATCAACAATAGTAGTTTCGTATGACATACACGCCGAAGCGGCAAAATCAGGCGTCGCGTTTTTGTGGTGTTATTCAACCCCGAATAGCCCAAATGGTTTCCTGTGCTCTACTAACCATGGAGAGTGCAGCATGCTCCAGTCAGCAGACGATGATGCAAAAAGTGGCTGTTTCAAACAGAAAAACGGTTCCTAAACAACTCTTAATTGGAAGCACTTAACTGCACACTTGCCCTCTCTTTTTTTTATCCAGACAAGAAGAATTGCTCTCAAAAGAAAAATAATAGAAATTAAATTAGAAGTTGAAGAGACAAATAACAATCTTTTTAGTTGTCTTTCCTCTTTCAAAACTCAAGATTGACTAGATTCGAGGAACTGCAGGATATTATTAACAAGAACAAATCTAAGGCTAACAAATCACAGAAAGAAAAAGAATTATTGGAAGTCTCCGGTTTATCAGAGTCTGGTGAAGGTCAAGGTCAACCACATATCGAATATGCTGATGACCAATCGGATAGTCCTATTGTTGATCAATTATATCGTTCTTCAAGACATAAACCTCTAGACGGTTCTAATGCTTCATATTGGGACCAGGATTAGAGTAGAGTGATATTCAAATCATGACAGACGTTAGAAAGTTTTACGATTGCTTCGGACAGGAGATTGAAAGCCAGACATGCGCCTATTGCCAGGACATAAAGCCCATTAGAGTATTCAAGACAGAATCAGATCTCCGAACTAATCCATTTGTGTTTGACGTGGTAATGCGAGAGGTAACAATTGATGATGATGAATTGTTGTGGGTTTGCACTGACTGTTTGGCAGAAATAAAAACAAATTAGAGAACGCAAAAAAAATTTTTGCTGAATTAAACAAATCTTAAAAGATACCTTAGCATTTCTTGTATATATAATATGTTCAAAAAGAAGACAGAGAAACAGGAACAAGAGTTAAGCATTAAGGAAAAGATGAAGGTTCAGGATTTTATGCCTAATTGGGCCAAGGCCGAGGCATGTTACAAAGAAGCAGAAATTACCGATGCTGATACCAAGAAGAAAACCGGTGAATCGTGGCCCAGGTTAAAACCAATGGAACAAATAGTTTATGAAAATTGGTTGGACATGGTTGTAAACCCACAGACAGGGAATTGGTATCCACAGAGAGACAAGGAAGGCAATCCTGTTAAAAACACTGGAGGCAAATATCTTGTATCTGTTATAACAAGGGTAAAAGTTGGTAAAGAAGAGTTTCTATTAAGTAAGGGTTTTCTGAAGGGATGGGATGCTTCAGGGGAGGAGGTTAGAAAATGGGTGGCATGGCCTGAGAAATGGACCAAGACTAACTTTACTTGGAAGAAAACAATCAACGAGAAAACTATGACTTTTGATACTGTATGCCAGGGGCCTAGTGGAACGGAGGAAGTTTATGAATTACCTTTCAGTCCGGAAAATGTAGACAAACTTTATGAAATGACAGACAAGGATAATGTGCAGTTTGTAATAAAGGATGAAAAAACTCAAGAAGCAACACAGGTTCTATGGTCTTCTATAGAGGATACATTAAAACTGTTTAAGGAGAAATCATTTGATTATTTGAAGATGGGAGATTATATTCCAGCCCCAGTTAAAGCAGAGATGAGAGCCAAGGCAGAACAACAGGGATTGATTCCTAAAACATATTCACAACCTATTGAAGGAATTGCAAAGAATTCGGAGTATCTGAAGTAAAATGACATACAATTACCAAACAAGAAGGAAATTAGTAAAACCAAGAAAGGGCGTAATGTTCCCAATTGAAGATAAAGGGAAGCCAGATTTCATATCGGGAGGATACAAGTATTACGGAGGAACTCCTTACAGCAAACATAAGGCGATAAAACAGACTATACAGGGTTGCCACTACTGTGGGGCCGAAGCCAAATTTACTGGCATATTTCAAGGCGATGGGCATAGACAGATTGAAAGAATGTGTGGCGCCTGTGCAAAAATACATGGACCTGTAGACTTCAACTTGAAAGTTGTAAGTTAAGTTTGTTCAGTAACTGAACAAATTAGAATTAGAATAACCGATAAAAGGTATTAGATCATATACCTTTTTCTAATTTGCTCACTTAGTGAGCAACGCACGAAAATCACAAAATAAATTGTGATAATTAGTTCCTGTTCAGATATCTGTAATCAAATGGATATCTCTGAGGGTTCAAATGGGGAATTTCCTAAAGCACTGAAGGGGATTGTGATTGCGTACGAAGGAATATCCCTTAATTTCAGGAATACAGGTGGAGGAAATGTGGTTTGTGCATATGATAATCCAATATAAGGGACTCTATATACACTTATTCCTAGAAGGACAAGTACAAATGAGATGGTACCAACAACTGGTCTCTCAATTGGAAAGTGTCTCCCTATAGAGATCATTACGATTATATAATAGAAGTCTAGGCTATTTATTTATACGGTAACTTGGTTAATGTCTCAGAATTGTAAGACATCAACTAGGGATACGAAATTAAGAATCGAATGAAAACAGACAATCATTTCTTAAAGGTTATCGATCAAAGCATTTATGTATAATTAATGTTGCAAGCGGAGCTATAGACTAAATAGGAAATTTTGAATTATTTTATTATTTACGCAACTGCAGGTTGAAGGCTTCCAATAGGTTAGGATGAATTTGTGTGTGAACTATCATCATAATATCTAGAGGCGAAGCTTTTCTTGAAATGGAGTCATTAAGTTGAGTGAGGCCATTTTCCAGACTAGTAACAAAGGGTGTTACGTTGTTGTTATTGTTGCCCATTGTCATATGCTTAAGTTTAGTGTTAAAGATTTCGGATGCTTTTGTAGCCAGTGCTTGAGCACTCTGGTAGTCTGACATATTAACTAATGAGTAACCCATGTTCATTTCACTTACGTGTTGCGTCGTAGTCATCTTATTGAACGAGGTATTCATCGATTGCATATTCATATTGCTAGGACCAGAATTAATTCCGGTTACAGGATTGTTCATTGCAATGGAACTTGGACTGCTGCTGTTCCCAATCATGACCATGTTTGACATATTCGTCATGTCAAATCCAACACGATATGCGTTACCATAGTTTATTAGCACACCATCTATCACATTGGCTAAAGCTAACGCCTCAAGCATTGTATTCTGGTCCTTTCCTTCTGTATCGCTACCACCAAATATGTTTCCTAAAAACTTTGTAACTCCCTCCAAAAAGTTTGAAGAGGTTGGTTGCACCTGTGCCATTCTGACATTTGCGTCTTCACCCAGCCTTTCATTAAGATCACTTACAAGCTGACTTACACTTTTTACTTGGCTCTCTGAAGATGATGTTATGCTTTGCAGTTGAATCATTGCGCTTCTAAGATCACCGGCTAATCGGGGGTTGTCTTCTGCAATTTCTACCAATATCCTTGGAGTCAGAAGGGAAGCTGCCTTATTTGCATGACTTTGAGCCAGTGACACGTTATTATTTACCAGGTTTAAGGAAATGAGCTCCAATTCTGCTTGCATTTGACCTATAATCCCTACAAAGTTTGCAGTTTCATTTGGAGTAAATTGATGACCATATATTTTTACATTATAAAAATTATCCGTATTGAAAAGCATCATGCTAAAACAAATCAAGAGTAGAACTAGAAATTTAGCCTTCAGAGTAAGAGTTTGTATCAAAATTGAATTGCCCCTTTTAATGGATTATCTTGAATTACTTAACTAGTTTAAATCTATAAAGTTTTAGAATTATCCACAAAGTACTCTAATAATACTCACTGATTTTTTAATTGTAGTCTTGTCATGAGGATTACTCACCTTATTTCTTGCTTTAGAATGCTCATTTATTAACAACGTTGTTCGAAGACCCAAATCAAATTAGATGAAAATCATAAAAACACACTTATAATGCTCTCTTCAATTGTTAGGCACGTTAAATTACCAGAGCATTAATATTCCCTCTTTACAATAGTATCTAACAAATACTTTGATAAAAGCAAAGTGTCGTCATATAGTTGAAAAAAAATACATAGATGTACATAATGGACTATGTAGAAAATGTCATTCTAATTTTTCGTATATACTAGATCTAGTATCAAAATACGGGGAGGATGCATTAGTAGAGTACTGGTATGCCATGATACTTACTAATTTATCACCCGGTGTAAACAAGCAAGAATCTAATTGTTTGATTGGGCATTTAATTGAATTCTATCAAAGACAACTAGTCATGGTTCCCTCAAAGGAGAGGTATATAAAAAAGATGCTATTCATGTTGAATTCATTACGGGAACCATTTGATGTTGAATCCATAAAATGATATTTGACAAAGTCTTACATTTATAATTTCCTTCTATCAAAAACCCTAATGTAACAAAATGGTTTCGACGGCTAAAGACCAACAGAATGATGTTTTTAAGTTTTCATTTTCAGTAAAATAAAAAAAATTCAAAAAATCAATTTAGGAATACAAATTCATAAATAGAAGCCTTTTTCTTGATTTAATTGTTATACTATTTCACCAGGAATCGTGGGTTTTGGAACCGTTCTATTCTCTATTAAACCACCAAACGACGTGATATTTGTCGAATTTGAATTGGTAGTTTTGCAAGGTTGATTGTTAATACAAATTGTGGTAGTGCAATTTCCATTTTCACAACTTGTAGTCACATTTGCTTGAAGTTGTGCATACGCATATTGCAGAAATGGACTACTTAATGCTACAAGAACCAGGCTTATAATTGAGATATAAAACGCAATGAGAAAATCAGAATTAATTTTCGGCATTGTACTTGTCTTTATGGTAGACCCAGATTTTATCTTTCCTACATTAAATTAAGGTTTAACAATTGCTGCACTATTTTTAGAGTCTAACAATAAAACATTCTTTAAAAAGGATTTGTAAAGTAGAATTAAAAGTAGAAGATAGAGATAAGATAATAGGTGGATGAGCTTTAGGCGTTAAGGATCCCAAAATTGAAAATTCTATGACGATGTAAGAAAAATAAAAAGAGGAGAAAATACACACTCAAGCATAATAAAAGGATAAGAAATGATCCACAAATAACACCTAAACAACGGGAAAGCTTACCGGTCAGCCAGCACTTAAACTATTAATTTATGCAAATATCTGAAATAAAGAGTATATAAACTTCTTTGATGAAAAGACAGTATAATTGAGTAACAAGATAAGAACTGGGAATGGAGTAAACATTAATGTTGAAGATGTCGGTACAGGAAAACCGGTTGTTTTCCTCCATGGCTGGCCTGTCAATCATAAAATGTTTGAGTACCAATTTACCGAATTACTTAAGCATGGATACAGATGTGTTGGTAGATTTGCGAGGTTTTGGCGACTCAGATAAGCCATGGGATGGATATAATTATGATACTATGGCAGATGATCTTAGAGCTGTCCTTGATACCCTTAATCTACAAAACGTAACACTAGTTGGTTTTTCCATGGGAGGAGCAATTTCTATTCACTATATGGCTCGTCACCAAGGATCTGGTATAGCTAAATTGGCTTTACTGGGAGCAGCCGCACCATGCTTTACCAAACGAGAAGGTTTTCCATACGGCATAGACAAGACTGCAGTGGATGAGCTGATCACTCAAACATACTCAGATCGTCCTGCAATGCTCAAGAATTTCAGTGAATTATTCTTTGCAAATCCTCAGAAGCTCAGTCCAGAATTCAAAATTTGGAATTTAGGACTTGGTTTAGCAGCATCAGCATATGCTACAATCCATTGTGCAATCGAGCTGAGGAATAGGGATCTCAGAGGTGATCTTGCGAACTTACATTTACCTACACTCATTCTTCATGGAGTGGATGATCATATCTGTTTATTTGACCTAGCCAAAGCTATGCACGACAATATCAAAGATTCAGAGTTGGTTCCCGTTGAGAAGGCGGGACATGGATTTTACTACGAGGAGAAAGAAAAAGTCAATGCTGAGCTTATGAGGTTTATTGGCTAGGTATCTTTATTTGTTGATCCAGATATAAATTTCAAATCCAGTTATTTCATCCATGGTGAATATGCTAGAAAATAAAAAGCAGGGTGAATAGAAAGACCCATGATTTTTTCTGGTTTTATTTTTAGAATTACCCTTTTATGATCCGGTTTGCGATAGTAATACTTTCCAATTCCAAGATATCGCTTGGCAAGCTTTTTTAAATGTTCATCAGCTCCTTCACCTATCTGTTCCACCACCTTTCCTTTTATGGATACCATATTGAAAGGATTATTTTGTTCCACTATAGACAATGCTATCCTGTTGTCTTTCGATATATGTCTGAGCTTTGCTGCTTCTTCGAACGTGTTAATAAAAATAAAATCGTCAACCAACTCTGCCCAAACTGGAGTGATATGAGGTGAACCATCTCTTGATAATGTTCCCAAATATGCTAAATTTCTGAATTGGAATAGACGAAATAGCTCGTCTTTACTCAACTCAGTCACTCCAGCAGACAACTTAGTTTTTGAAATACTCTCCTTATCAGTATTTGGAGGAGGAACATCTACTATCTCTACAGATGTCGGAATCTTATTCTTGTCGTAATTATCATCATTTTGCACATATATTACAGATCAGTTACGAGATATTAACATTATTATAAAGGACTCCCTTTGTATAGGAAACAACCTGAATTATTCAGAAAAATTGGAAACTACTTCGCAGGTAACCCCTCTAAATTTTAAATATGTTCAATTATTTAGGATTCTAGCGAGATATGTATTATGGTCGAGATGAGGTAAAATATTACAAAATAAACATAAAAGCATAAACTACTGGAAATTACGATAAGTTAAAGGATAAGCTTCTGCTTCTATTAAAACTACGGAGGCTAAATATGATATGTTCGTTTGTGGTCATATTAGAGATCATCATCAGTATGATTTAGCTGGAACAGAATCTGGGTATCCTTGTAACAAGTGTGTGTCTAGGATTTAGAAAAGAATAATCATCAATTAGATCTGAATAAATTTGGCTGGAAACAAATCAGACAGTTGATGTACCAGTTTCAAAGGTAAGTAATGATTATGGAAAAACTTTTGGTCCCTTTCTAATACACGAAACGAATGAAACGATAGGACCTGCAGAAGCCAAACTGATTTTATGCTAAAAGAAAAAATGAATAAATTGTATGGATTAGTAATTACCTAAACTATTTCGCTATACCATAGACTCGCTAACAAGAATTATCGAGCAATATCCTCCAAATATTATAGACTAATAACAAGTTTAAGAACCGCCTATGCTAAAGAATACAGTCTGGATTAAGACCAGACAAGTTACAATGATTTATTGGATGCATTAAGATTATTGTAAAAATGTTATAGTATAGTATAAGAGAATCTTCTTAAAGCAGGGAGAGCAAAAACTTTACAGTTATGTCTTCTGACTCTAGACATAAAAGTAAATTTGATGGACGTATAGGACTATTAAAAATATTTGCTGGTATTATAAATCCCAGCGAAAAGAGTGAAATAGACATAACCCTCAGCGTCCATGGAACAATCGTATCTGGAAAGATGATTGGCATGAAACGATATTACGAAGAAATAGGGAAAGTATTCATTGACGCAATAACAGATACATCTCCAGGAAATACTTCTCCTTCTAAAGAAGTGTTAACGACGCTCTTTGAGAAGATAGAACAATTAAATCAGAAGGAACTAGAACATGGAGAATTCGAATTTAATTATGTATTTATGAGAAATACAAAAATTTACAACGGGGGACAAGTTATCCCTTCCACTGGAACTACATACTGGATTGAAAAAATAGAATCTGTTGATGGGTTCTTTCTTGGTATGGTATAACGATTAGTGACCTAGTAGTTTTTTTTCATTTCCAAATCTGCCACATGTTGCGATTTTATCCTTCTGATCAAATAGATTCATCTCAAATCCGAATACAATTGGCCCCAAGAGATAATTTTTGGGGAAGGTTTTGGAGGAATTACAGATCTTATTGTAAGTCCAGATGGTTACTTGTATATAGTATCGATAGGTCAGGGCAAGATTTTTCGAATATTGCCTCAATAGGATTTAGATTTCAGTGACATTCTAGTAAATAAATCTATTAAATAAACCCACGAGAAGAGCCATCAAAAGAACATTATACGCTTTGTCGTTGCGGTGCTTCAGAGAATAAACCCTTCTGTGATGGAACGCATAAAAACATAAATTTCAAAGATGGATAAGAAATACAGATGGTCTATTCTAACCGATTTAGATCTAGAAAGTGTGTTTTGGAGAATTGTGAAACCGCATCATTCAAGTAAGATGCCGTCAGAACTGCTTTCCTTGTATTGATTACGAATTTCGACTGTTCTGTTGCCAATGCTAAGTGTTAGAATATTGTGGAAAAGATTTCGAGGGACTGTTTAGGACTTAATCCTCGACATGTCTGTCATTCGTTCACAATAGAAAGATCTTTCTTAATTGACAGTAACAGCGCCATTCATCCATGGATGTACAGTGCATATATAATGATACGTGCCTGGTTTTTCAAAAGTGACAGTAAAATTATTTATTGGTGCTACACCTGGTGGTACCAATCCCTTAGGCCACATCCATCCAGAATTTACAAATTTTTCAGTTCCAGTCATACTAAACTTTCCATTAACTGGTAGGTACGTTACATTTTTGCCAGTAGAATCTATTGCTACTGGATTATAATGTCTTGCGTTATCTACTATTACAGCAGTTGTTCCATTTTGACTCGATACTATAAGAGGTTCTATGTTCGGAAATGGTAGCACTGATTTTAACTCAGTCAAATTAGAGATGCTAAAGGGGGTTGCTGGTGGTGGAAAATAGTTTTTATCTTTTATGAAAGTAACAGTATGTGGTTCAGAAACAACCATTGGATTATACCATGTCACACTTTCTCCTGCTTTAATTTCCACATTTTTAGGAGTATACGAATCCCATAAAGTTCCATTACCTCCAGCAGTAACTTCCAAATCAGATGCATTCACATCATTCAAAAGGTAAAGAAATCCAGCAAGAACAGCTGTTGTTAGGAATATAATAGCCAACATAATTTTCATTTACACCTTGTTTATGGCTCTAGTATATATTTTTTGGCATTCAAATAAAAATCTACATTTCTATATTAAAAAATAAGCCTGGATTATTTACCAAATAGAATCTATCTCTATGGACATAGAAAATTATGTCTTTCAAATCATAATAATAAAAAACTGAAAAATGTAATCTTTAAAGAAGTTATACTGTGGTTGTTTTCATCCTGCCAAAATAGGATTTCACATTTGGTCTATAGAGGTAATAAATTATAATTCCATTGATTATCAGACCCCCTATGCTTCCGAAACTCCCTGCTACTATAGATATTATATTTAAGACTGCAGATATGATGTTAATTACAATAGTAACTATCCACGCCCATCCCTTTCCCTTCAATAGACCCCACGCAACTACAAAGTTTGCAATTCCAAGGACAATTAACATAGCTCCAAGTATTCCGATAAATCCTCCCAGTACAAATAATGGGTTATTTGGAATGGTAACTACAGTACCGTTAACATTAAGTGAAAGAGAAGTATTTGAAGTATTGGTATCATCATTTACCTTAATCTGACCTATAAAAGGCGCTAATGCGACAAGACTAATCCCTCCAAATAGAAGGAGGGCCCCAGCAATTATTGCAAGCACAGCGATTATCGTAACACCCGTAGGACGTCTTCTCTCCAATCCTATTTTCTAGATTGTAGAGGAGGATAAATAGATTTGAAACAATATTGTGAAGAGATACTTTGTGGATGTAATTGCCTGTGTTTTAAGTCGACTGGTGGGAGAGTTCAGAGGTTTAGGTGTTTGGAAGATAAGGTTCCCACCAGTTGTATGAAGAGTAAACTAATTCAGGTCTAGTAAATATAAAAACTTCAGGAAACTTAGTTAATTCAAGTTCAACAACATCGCCTTTTTTGCAGTGTAATTATTTCCTGTAGTGCTGTAGTGAATGTAACTTAACATAGTAATGCTTGGTGATAACCATAAGTCCTTCTGGATCCATGAATTATCTCTTATTTGTCTTGAGCGGGTTTTTGCCCTTATTTATAATAGTTCTAAATTCCAATAATAAATGGATCCAGAATGTTAGCAATTCGATTCCCGATGGTTAAGTCTAGAGTAAACAATCTACAAACATTCTCAGATGAAAAATTGAAATTTGAATCGGACACAAATGAAAAAATTCCGGATTTGATATATTAAAGAATTAAAAAAAAATAGTGGAATTTACTATGTAAATGGATGTTTACTTATTGATTTTTGCATACTTCGTCATACCTGTGAAATCAATTGCAATGCATTTCTCATCTCCAACCACCCACGCATTGTGGCCCGGTGGAACGATTCCAACATCACCTGGACCGAATTCTTCTTCTGTACCATCGTCCATGACAACTTTCATTCTTCCAGAGATAACATATTGGGTGTGTGGTGCTTCACAACTATTTGTTTTTGCTATTGGTTTGACGCATTTTTCCCAACTCCATCCAGGCTCAAACTCGGCTCTTCCTATCGTAACATCGTTCAAACTCGCGATCTCTACTTTACCCTTCTCAAATGCTCTTGTCTCGTCCGGCGCGTTATTAAGATTCTTCTTAATGATCTTTACCATTGAATTTCAATTCTCAGATCATTTGATCTGTATTAAGTATTTGTCAACAGCCTATAATTGCTCATATCATGGAAATGATCCGGCACAACAGGTCATAACATTTTAGTTAAAGATGTGAATGGACTTGTTCACAAACGAATGGTCTCATCGCAACGGAATTGACTTTGTGTATGGGTAAATCCCAATCCATTTTCAGGGACAATTTTGTCTTCAATCTTCTGGGTTGGATCCAAATTTTTAAAAATATTATTGTTGACGATCTCATATTTGTAATTTAAAATTTGTTAACTATCGTTCATCCTTTCTTTAAAATAAATTAAAATGTCTATGGAGATGCATTAAGCGTAGCATATTTTGAAGGAAGACAAATTGCGTAGCGAGTTAAAAATTCTTGTTGAATATTCTATCAAGTTTGCATTAATGAAAAATAGAACGTACAGCACAAGTATCCTGAAGCTAAATGAATTTGAATCCTAATATTTTATTAAAATTCGAACATTAAAAATATCAATTGCTGTGTATTTATAGGAATGAGATTATACTAGGCTTAATCTGCTTGAATAGCCGTAAATAAGTTATGATTTTGGAAAAAACGAAAAAGGAGAATTCAAAATGAGTATCATATTAGATACTCCAATCTTATGGACAAAGAAAGTTACAAAGCCAAAACATGGAGAACCAAAGACATCTATTATACTACTAATATCGGTAGCAATATCCATTGCAATTGTTTTGTTGCCGTTTGAGATATCAAATACAGAAGCATGGCTGGAGCAATATTCTATGTGTAGAGACAAAATAATAGGATTTGAGCAAATGGGACTTTACAAAAGCCCCGATGATTTCAGGTTAGCGTTATCCTACTGTGAGTTGAAATAAAAAAAAGGTCAGTCCTATTTAGTGAGGGCTGACTGACTCTTTCAATTTTGGAGGCTGATAAATTACATAGTGAACTAAAAATATTGGATTGGATATTTTATCATGTTTGTAGTAATGAAATAAAAAGGCTATAACTGTCATGAATTTTGATTAAGTGTCGCAATGTGAAGAATCATAATGGTATTGTCAAATGGTAACTTCATTGGAGACAAAATTCAAGGAACCAAATAGTAGTATCAAAATTCTGAATTATTTTACATATCATTTTTCACTGAAGACTTAATTATTTTCCCCTTTACAAGATAACTTATTGAACTCCAAAGGAGTGCGTGCAATACTCGCGACACTGTCAATCGCAACGCTTGCAGCGACAATTATGATTTCATATAGCCCACCACGAGCTGAAGCGACTAAATCAGGCACCTCAAACGATTGGTGTTATATATCGGCGTTTCCGGAAGACCGATGGGTTTGCTTACCAAATCATAAGGAGTGCAATAAAGCACAGTCATCAGACCTTTTCGCATCAAGTTCCTGTTTCAAGCAGTTCTTTTAACTTTAATGTAGAAGGCAGAACATTTTATGCAGCATCTACTTTACTATGTGTTCCAAATTCTCTAGCAGATAATGGTCCTGCATTAGGCCCACAGGCAGGTGAAAAGAAAATAAAGGGGATATTACAAGCAGCTGGATTTACCAAATTCAGGCGTGCAACCGAGACACCGATTAATTTAATCTATGAGGCAAGACCTTAGTCGTAAATATGCCTAATAAGAATAATTTCTTTATTTAGTACTCTTGGAGATTGTAAATCGCTGTGATAATGCTAAAATCCCTATCTAATATCAAACCTTTTAGAACACGTGGTTTAGTTTGCTGAACTAGCTCTTGTTGCCAAATAGTGTATAGAACATCAACTTAATATCTAACTTTCACGAAATATTTCAATGACAAAACTCTATTGCCATATTTGCAAGGAAGGGGGAAAGGAGTGTGTAGAGATATCAGAACGTTCTGAACTCCTATTTTTGAAATCACATCTGAGATGCCATACTTGTGGACGACCACTAGTAGTATAGGTTATGGTATTAAACCCCTTCTTTATCTTTATTATCAAATAGCAAGATTGTGCAATGTATTGTGAGAACTGATCACGAACGATAATCTGACATATCAATCCTACTCCTTCTGTAGGGATCCCTATTGTTAACAGTACTGGTCTAACCTAAATTAAAAACAATTAAGGGTCGCTAAATTCTATGACAAAATAGAAAGTATTTTTGCCTTATTGACCAAAATTAGCATTACGGGTCAATATTTTCAAGACTCGGCTTCTTTGAATCGGCAATCTTATATACGAATCTGGTTTTATATGGCTTTAAATACCAATGAATACCAAAGTATATATAGTATTTTGTCCAATAACCTAGTACATGTCTACAAACAAGGAAAAAAATCGAGAAATCATCAACATCACTCTTGACGAGACAAAATCTACAGTTAAAAAGACAACAGATGAGGCAATAAAGGAGATTCCACGCTTTACAAAAGCCGTTAATGAATATCAAGAAGAAAGCATTCAAGCCACAAAAGATATTGCAGATAATTTTCTGGAATCACAAAAAGAGGTTATCCATTCGGTGCAATCCTTATGGGTACCATACGTTGAAAACATACAAAATTCTTACTGGTCATATTGGTCGTCACCAAATAGGGCTACAGAAAATTATGCAAGAGCAGTAAGCAATATTACCGATAGTACAATAGCTTCAACGAGATTAGCGAACAATGTCTTATTTACAACTATGGAAACATGGAAAACATCAATACAGCACGCAAGAGACAATGCAAAAGAATTTTCACGTCTTAATGCAAACGTCGCAAAGACCTTTGAAAATGTTGCAAAGGACAGTTTAAGAGATTTTTCACCAAGAGAAGTACAAACACACTCACGATAATAAGCACAACACTGCGATAGATTAATAGAACTAATCTATCCATTTTTGTTTGATATTCTCTTAGAGTAACAAAAGTGTTATTTTTATTCGCGTGATTACATTCGATTAATTAATAGGGGAGTTTTAACACGACTTTTGTAAGGTCATTCTTCCTATCAAACGTTTTATAACCTTTTAACGCATTCTGGGCATTCTAAAGCTTCATTCTATGGCTAACTAATGGGTTAGGATCAGTTCTAGATTTAATAAGGTTCAACAATTGTTAGTTATACTTCTTTACAGTACTGACACAGTCGAATTTGACGATCTAAGACTTGAGGATGATGAGTCACAAATTTCTAGCCGATGCATATCCATCTCTTGGATATCTGGATTGAATTAATAAGCTAGTTTGTGTAGGAATAAGCTACATTCTTTACTATCAACTATAGCATAGATTGGCTGAATATTAAATATGGATATTAGTGACGACCTACAAAATAGTAAGAGATTTATCACTAGGATGTCTCCACTACGCCATTGTAATGTTGGAAAGGGAGATAAACTGAAAGAACCGGTTCCTGATTTGAAAAAAGATGAAGTCGTTTTTTCCAACAGGTCAGAGTGTTATTTTGTTTCGATGATAGACATAGTTGGTTCTACACAGATCACATCTAAACTATACAACTCTGGGAAAATTACGAAATTCTATACAGTTTTTATCAATGAAATTGCGGATATTGTAAAATATCATGACGGAAAAATATTAAAGACTGTTGGTGATGGTGTCATATTCTTCTTCCCGCAAACCTCAAAAGTAGAAAATGTTGAATCATTTAGCCAGGCATTTGAATGTTTAGTTAATATGGTATCATCTCGTCATATCATAAACTCTGAGCTTCATAAACAATTGCTTCCTGCTATCTCCTACAGAATCAGTGCTGATTATGGTAAGTTGGAAGTTGCCATGTCTGGAGAAGTATCAAATTCTTATGATCTCTTTGGACCGACTATAAACTTTTGTGCCAAGATAAATAAAAAGGCACCGCCAAACGGAATAGCCATAGGAGCTGACTTGTGGAGGATTATAAATTCTTTTTCAAGTCTTGCAAAGCGCTATCACTTTCAAGAAATAAAAGAATTAACCTGGAAAGAGAACAGATATTCCTATCCAGTATATCTGCTTCGACCGTCCATTGAAAAATATACAACTAAAAAGCCAATCTTGTCAATGAGAAACGATTCTATCAATGAACGTGGTGCGATTTCCAAAGCGCTAACAATAATGCTAATTGATGATGATTCATCTATCTCATTTCTATTTACCCAATATCTAAAATCAGCAGGAATGATTGTTGACTCATTTACTGATCCTGAAAAGGCGCTGACACACTTCATGGAATCCAATTATGGTCACTATGATCTTGTTCTCACAGATGTTCGAATGTCTCAGCTTAATGGATTTGAACTATACCAGCAATTAAAATCCATTGATCCAGATGTTCGAATAATATTTGTTACCGCACTTGATATCGCTCAAGAAATAATTACGTTATTGCCTGATGTAAAGTTAAACCAATTCATTATCAAGCCGGTAAACCCAAGCGTGCTAATTAATAGTGTGATGCAACATGCGAAAAGGCAAATTAATGGGGTATAGCCACAGCAGTTCAAGCCCAAAGAGGTGGACATAATAGTTGAACCCTGCAACAAGAGTTATCTTTGGAAAGCGGAATATCATAGATACTGAAATAGGGATTTTCAATAGAGCAAGTAAGAGCATTGATACGTGTATGACCTATACCAGGCCATCACTTGCTGTCTCATTAAGACCAATTAGAGATGCATTTTTAGCCGCCAAGAGGAAGGGGGTAAGGCTGAGGTATATCACTGAAATCAACCATCATAATTTTGAGGACTGCAAGGTGTTACTGAGTATTGTTCATGAGCTCAGGCATCTAGATGGTGTCAAAACGAACTTCATGATTAGCGAGGGAGAGTATCTTGCTCCATTGGTTCAAGATAAAAGTGAAGCCATAGCATCAGAGCATATTTACAGCGACATGACTCAAATTGTAGAACATGGACACTGCATATTTGATACTCTATGGAGTAAATCAATTCCAGCTGAGGAAAGAATTAAGCAAATACTAGATGGAGCAGTTCCACGCGAGACTAAGATAGTGAACAATCAAGACGAGATTATGAAACACATTATTCATCTATCTGAGGTTTCTTCTGGTTTGTCAGTTGTATCAAACCAAGGGCAGACGAAATTAACTTACAACGGCTTTTTGGAATTATTTATGAAAATATTTGAAAAACAGAGAAGAGGAGAGACAAAGGGAATTAGATGGATTATGAGGATTGAGAAAGATAGTGTTAATGTAGTCAAAAAATTTCTACGACTAGGAGTTGAAATAAGACATGTTAAAAATCTAGCTCCAATTAATTTTGCAGTCAGTAAACATGCACTTATCGCTACTGTAGAAGAAATGAATGGAGGAGGAATTGTCCCGAATCTCTTGGCTAGTAACGAAGGATCCTATATAAAACATTTTAGTTCAATGTTTGAACAATTATGGAAAGAGGGAATTGATGCACGATACCGAATTAAGGATATAGAAGAAAAGGTTGGTATAGCAGAGATTGAAATAATTCGCAATCCTGTGGATTCCATAGCCCGCGGTTGGGATATGGTAAGATCGGCGCGAAAAGAGGTCAATATTATGTTTTCTTCTACAAATGCCCTCAAACGCCAAATTGAAATGGGAGCACTACCACTCTTGAAAAAGGCTTCAGAGAGACAAAATGTTGGCGTAAGAATTCTACTTCCATCTTCTGATAAGTCAGATCAGATTATAGAACAAATAAGGTCCAATGTTCCTAAAATAGATATTAGAACGGTGAGTACAAGTCTAGAAACCAAGATCACTATAATTCTAGTAGACTCAAAAAAATGTCTCATATTAGAATTAAAGGATGACAAGCAGAATATATCTTACGACGCAGTTGGTTTATCCACATACTCGATCAGTCCTACTATAGTATCATCTTATTTGGCTGTGTTTGAGAGCTTCTGGAGACATGCAGAACTGTTCGAAAAGATGAAAGACGTCGAAAAATTGCAGAAAGATTTTATCAATATGGCTGCTCATGAATTACGAAATCCCATTCAACCTATACTCGGATTTTCGGAATTACTGTATCCTAAAATTGTCAATCAAGAACAACGACGTCTTCTCGACGAAGTAATATTGAATGCAAGGAGACTAGAGAGACTTGCAATAATAATGCTAGATGTCACCCGTATCGAGAATAATTCTTTGGTCCTTACAAAGGAAATTGTTGATATAGGTAAGGTCGTAAGAGATATAGTCGAAAGCTATAACCGTAAATTGGAAGAGAATGCTAAAAAACTACTAGTAATCCATGATGGAATGAAAAGTATCAACGCTACGGTAGATAAGGTCAGGATGACGCAAGTGATCTGTAATATTCTTGATAATGCTGTCAGCTTCAGTCACGAAGGAAAAATTCGTGTTATACTGAAAAAGGAAGAACAAGACGGACAGACCTTTCTTATCATTGGTGTGAAGGATATGGGACGAGGTATAGATCAAGAAATTTCGTCTAAACTCTTTACAAAATTTGTCTCCAAGTCTGATATGGGGACAGGACTAGGACTCTTCATTTCAAAAGGGATCGTTGAGGCACATGGAGGAAAGATATGGGCAGAAAATAATGCTGATAGAGGTGCAACATTTAGTTTTAGTCTCCCGATTAAAGCTTGACTACTGTATAACTTCCGTTTCTGCAGAAAATTCGATAGGTATATCCAGCAATTAATGTGGATGGTGAGTTTTTAGTGCATTCTAAGTCTTCAAAATAACCGAAAGCTCTAAATTGTTTAATAAAGGCTAGTAGACTAACTTTATTGATATGAATATTCAAAATAATTAAATGAGTATGACTAAGAAAAAAGTTAACAATAGTGAAGGTAACAGAAAGATAATGAGCGAGATCAAAAATCCCAAGATTAATGAACGGATATTTCTATTATGTGACCAATGCTTCTGGACTGTAACCTGTCTAGATAAAAGTTATTTAGATAAGACATTAGCACAAAATAACAGATGTCCCCGCTGCAATCAAGATCAGTTGTCTAGTTTTCCTGTAATGCCTAACGATGCATTTACCTACAGCTATTCTAAAAAGAGAGGTATTGAATTAACCTTTGGCATCAGAAAGATAAAATCATAATAGAGCTGATCTTGTAATTGAATATAGAATTCCTTGCAAAGATATCGGATGGCATCAAATAACAAATATATTAAAACCTAAGCTCTTTAAAATAAGCATTAGCCACTAAGCTTAAAGCTAGGCGCCGACTGTTCTGTCATCCTTTTTTCCTCCAGTCTCCCTAATTACCAAGTCTAAATAGTGTCTAACTTCGTTATCATCTAACATTGAAGATTCTACTGATGTTTCTTTTTCCATAGCATCTGCGCGTTGATGGATTACTTTTACAAGCTTTCGCGTAATCTCTGCCTTCTCTTGTGCATTACCTAAAGTACCTAGCAGAGCATACTCCTTTGCATATTTTCTGGCTAATTGACGCAATTCTGCATCTTGGGCCACTGACATCGCGACAGAGTATATTCCTATGCTAAAGAGAAAAGAACCAAGCACAAGAAAGGCACGTTGGATTGCTCCAAAGGGCGGATAAGAATTGTTGGTTATCCAGTTATTGGTCGTTGGAGAAACTAAAATGGTTGAGAATGCTGCTACAATCAAATAGTTAATGATCATATTACGAGAAGAGGTAATTTGCCGTCTAAGATTTTTTGCTACTAAAATATATGCATAAGCTATTACAAAATCAGCTAAAACCCATCCTGCGGTACCTATTACCCTAAACATAAGGAACCTGGGGTCCATATATACAAATTCACTTGCAGTTGACTTTATTAATTGAGGAGCAAATATCCCAGTTAAAAAAAGTACAGGTGGTAAAATTATAATTGTCCAAAATATTGCTCTTCCTATCTGATCCTTAAAATAACGAAGGAAATATGCAACAGCAACTGTTTCTGCGATAGCAATAGCAGTAACTTGAGGGACAAGAAACCCATAGAGATGAATGATAAGTTCTATTTTAGATAAGTGTCTGCTTGCCATAGAATTGCTAGATTGGAAATCTGGATCTATGGAGGATGGTCTTGAAAAGACTAATATCTTTGTATTAAGTGTAGTAGTAACTGTCATGCTGATGCAAAGGAGCATCGATGATACAGCAAATGCCAATATCATGATATTGTGTCGTCTGTTGACACTCGACTTGAACCATGACAAGAATTTGTAAGTGCGAAAACCAAAGAACAAGATGGCTACTCCACTTATTAAGACAATTAGAATCAGCAGGTAAGTGCTATATTGTGAAAATAACACCATTTGAACAATGATAGCTCCAAAGATGACTAAAAGTGCATAAAGAAAAATAGGTGTTGCCTTGTACAGCCTATTAAAAAACGAAGGAGCCTCAAGCTCTTTGCGCAATGCAACCATATAATCTCTAAGGGCATACAGACCTGCAAAAAATACAGCGATACTCATTGTTATAAATAATATTACACCAAAAGAAGAATTAAGAGGCTTTCCCAAAGCGTCAAGAAAGGTGCCAAAGATTACATCGGTAATTATTATGGCCCAAGCAATAAACGTCATCAAATAAGTTTTTTTGTTAATGATACTTGTAGTGACTACCAACGGCATTTTTATAGTCGACACGTCATTATATAGTCTCCTACATACGTTTCAGCAAATTGCTGAACTGCCAAAAGTTTGCATATATATACCGCTTAATACTCTTCAAATCAAAGCGGAAGCGCAATAGAAAGATTACAAATGTTTTTTGCCCTTGTTATTTCCAGAGCAATGGCGCCATGACAATCGTAATTTAATAAATGAGTTACCAAAGAGTGATGAGGAAACCCCATCATGACATTAAATCTACAAACTGAGGCGATCACTAATTGGACTGGTACTTGTAATCGTCTAGGTAACATAACCCAACCAACGATGGTCGGTCGGGATTGACGATGACCTTACGGTACCTTCCAATTCAATTTTAATTGCGGGGAGGATACCTGGGGCTTGGCTCATTCAAATAAAAGGCGGAGGACATGCAATGACGATGCAGTTTCCGGAGAAATTTAGCAACATAGTTGATACATTCCTCAAGTCATAACCTAATCTTCATAATTTGGTTCTGTGATAGTTTGTTTACCTAGTACTGAGCTTGCAACAAGATGAATATTCAAATCGATAACGAATAATCAAAATTCAACCTCATCCGTTTACAGTCTTGACTTTATATTCATTGGAATAACTGGTAATAAAGATAATGATATTAACTTGGGTAAACTATTCTATCTATGTTAGATATCATTTTGTAACGATATTTTTGCATCTTGAATCAGGTAGTATTTTTATAATTCGATGATGTATCTCAGGTAAAGCGGAAGAGGTGCAGGGATATTGCATGCTTTTTGTCCTTTTAACAACAAACAAACCCTAGAACCGCTTCCTATTAAAATTGTTTTATCCTATGTTGTGCAGTGAGCTTATGGGTCAGGCACCAAGTACACCGCTTCATGACTGGTGGGTCGTACTTTTATACACCACCTAAAGAAAAAGACCCACCAGTTTAATGGTCTCCGCATTTCGTATTTGATATTCCTATCACCATCTTTTTCTTATATTTAATTTCCAATCTAACGGAGTAGTTGAATCGAAATGATGTTCCAACTTATTTTATGATTTGGTATTGGCAAATTTTTCATATTGTAGTCAAATATCGAATAATCCCCATAAAAGGAACAATAGCTTTGGAACGATTGTAAGGTCCGAGGTGGACGTTAACGCATATAAGGCATTATGAACATAGAGGAGTAATGACTAGTGCGGGAGACCTGTGTGTCTATTGTCATCACTAATGGTTTAGTCACAAGAATGACTCGGGTGATCGACATCGAATGTAGGGGATACTCTTATTATGAGGTTAGTCGTTGGAAAATAAATATTGAAAGAGATTAGAGAGCTGCTGATTCATCCTGGAAGGGATTTGAAACTATCTAGCTTTGATCCTGATAATACGTTTGGTAAAAGCCGAGAAGATCTAGATAGCGAACTACCTAAGCTTAGGTCAATAATGTCGGATCTACAATACAAACTTTACGTTGAAAATGAAAAATCACTTCTGATTGTTCTCCAAGGAATGGACGCATCTGGCAAGGACGGAATAATAAGGCATGTGATTAGTGCATTTAATCCAGTTTCCTGTAGAGTCGAATCGTTCAAGGTGCCGACATCTGAAGAGTTAGCACATGATTTCTTATGGAGGGTCCATAAAGTAGTAGCCCGAAAAGGGTCTGTAGCAGTGTTTAATCGCTCTCATTATGAAGACGTTGTGGAGGCGCGCGTTCAGAATTTCGTACCAAAGTCTATATGTTTCCAAAGATTGGATCAGATTAAACAATTCGAAAAAATGCTTACAGAAAATAGGGTGAAAATACTAAAGCTCTTTCTGCACATAAGTAAACAAGAGCAAAAGAAAAGACTTCTCGATAGATTGTCAGATCCAGATAAACGATGGAAAGTTAACGAGGAAGATTATAAAAAGCGGAAAAAATGGGCACAATATATGACTGCCTATACAAATGCGATTATCAATTGCAGTATAAGAGAAGCTCCTTGGTATGTTATTCCAGCAAACAACAAATGGTTTCGAAATTGGGTGGTATCAAAGATAATCACAAATGCACTGGTGGAGATGAAAATAAAATATCCGAAATCGGCGCAGCATTACAAACATATCAAAATTTAAGCATAAATTTTTGAATATTGTCTAACTATATGCTAGATGAGAATGATATGAGTTTTACGTATTAAAATCAAATCAAGTTCTAAATGCCGAAGTTTTTTAATAATTAATGAGCAGATCGCTAGATAAGGACCTTGGGCGGGGAAATTAACAAGTACTTGAGACCTTGACTGACAGGCTCTTGTGGGCCCTTGTAACGATAATAAAAATGTTAGCTTAGTCAATCACGATACATTAAAAAGAAGTATAAATGCAACATATTAAGACGATTTGATTTTGAAATGACTGATACACAGAATGGTAACAATAATAGGCAGCCATCATCACCTCCCTTGAACCAAAAAGTTCCTAGAAAAGCCTGGATGTCACTTGCAATTTTAGGTTCGGCACTTTTAATCGCTATGTACGGCGAAACCATGTTACTACCTGCAATACCTGATATCATTAAGGAATTTCATATCTCTTATACTACATCCTCATGGATTCTATCAGCATATCTTATTGCAGGTGCTGTTGCCACACCAATCGGAGGAAAGCTCTCAGATATTTACGGAAGAAAAAAAATGGTAATAACCATAATGATAATCTATATTATTGGAATTACTCTCGGGGGACTTTCACCTAATTTTACATTTCTGATGGTTGCAAGGGTGATCCAAGGAATTGGTATCTCAATGTTTCCCATTGCGTTTAGTATAATACGGGACCAGTTTCCAAGAGAGAAACTTGCAATAGGTATAGGTGTATTTAGTTCTATGTTCGCAGCAGGGTCTGTAGTCGGTTTGGCTCTAGGAGCAAATATAATAGAAAATTTTGGTTGGCGAACTACATTTTTTTCAATTGTTTTTGTTGCCATTGGATTATGGTTTATCATTAGACGATATATAGATGATAACCAGGATTCTGCATATGTTCTGCAGTCACCCGAGCTGGGCAATTCTCTTGACTCGACCGATAACAACATAAAAGTTCCTAATGAAACAGATACAATCACCAATAATACCAAAAACATAGACATAAAAGGGACCATAGCTCTCGCAGTTACGATAAGTTCGTTTCTCATGGTTCTATCTTATTCACAGACTGCTCATATTGAAAATTCTCAAGTTGCCCTGTTTTTATCCGTAGCCACTATTTCATTATTTCTTTTTATTATTATAGAAAAGAGATCAAAATCTCCATTGGTTAATTTCCAGTTGATGACAAATAAAATGATTCTTTCCGCTAACATCATTTTAGTTATTGCATTTCTTGCTATGTTTACAGTTTTTCAAACTATACCTGTGTTAGTAAGAAGTCCTCAACCATTGGGTTTTGGAGACAGCGTCATAGCTACAGCGCAAATTCAACTTCCATTTATGATAGTGTTTTTATTGTTTGCCCCCTCTTCTGGATTTATAATTTCTAAGCTAGGTAACGTAAAACCAACCCTCATTGGAAGTATAGTGAGTGCTATAGGATTTTTTAGCCTGTTTGTGTTTCACTCGACTGGAATTTTAGTGGCTACAAACCTAGCTGTAGTTGCCGCAGGATTGTCATTAATGCAAGTTGGTGGCTTTGATATTATTCTACTAACTACACCGAGAAAGTTTAGCGGAATATCTCTTGGAATGACTGTTCTCTTTAATTTAGTTGGAGCTTCAATTGGACCTGCTATCGCGGGAATCTACATGCAAGCAAATCAAGTATTCGTGAAAGGAGTTATTGGTTCATTTCCCTCGCCTGATTCATACAATCTTATATTTTTTACTGTAGCTCTAATTTCACTAGTACCAATAGGATTATCAATTTTCATAAAAAAGAAACTCCCCTACCAAGTTCTCATTGAATGATAACGTACGTATACCTAAATTAGCCTTAATTTTTTTTCTTTTTTTGTAACTATTCTATTAAATCTAGCATCAATTTCAAGTCTGATATTTCTTTTTTAAGTATGTTCTTATCAAAACTATCAGTAGTATATTTGTAAAGTAGTTCACAAGCAGAGATTTGTGCCAAAATAATATCCTTCTTGTTTATGTAAAGAGAGTGATGAAAATCCATAATAGAATACGCAATCCTTCTCTCCACAGATCCGCATATCTTGGCATCAATTTGAATTGAAGATTCGAGGTCTGTTACATTCATCTGTTAATAATCATCTCAAATGCATTCGAACCTTCTAATCCTAATTCCAATCTTCTACTCATCCAAATCGTACAATAATAATCGGAATGCTTAACCTCTTCTATTTTATTACAATTGTGACAAATCCATGAAACAGACTCCTTGCAAATTTTGCAGTGTGCAGAGGTTGTCAAACATGAGCCGCACATTCTGCAAGAATCTTTATTGAACATACTATGAAAGAGATGAACAGTTCCTATTAGGATTATGAATATTGATCTTATGGATCCTTATGAACTATATTGAATATATGATTATAATGGTAATTGTTTATCACTTAAGTGTTTGTACCACAAGGCTTTACTAGCAAAATCCCAAAATTGATGTAGATGCTTAAAATTCAATATATCTTATATCCATCATTAATATTGATTTTAGTTACTTTTTTTATCTCTGTTGCCCTATCACAGGTTGTTACTAATGGCAGTAATCTAAATTCGTCCATTATTCGTGCTGGTAAAATAAATGACTCAACAAATATAACAGTAATTGACACTGTAGGTGATATAGATTGTTCCAATAACCTACCTGCTCAAGTTGAAAAGGATAATCCTACCCTTTTTATTACTATAGGAGACCTTTGCTACAAAAAAGATCTAACCAATTTTAAAAATACTTACACTGATCTCAGGAACGCAAACAAATTAGCTTGCTTAATAGGCAATCATGACTCAGAAGAAGATGGGAATTTAATAATTTTAAATCAAACACAAGAATACTGTGGAGACCATTGGTATCGTAAAATTGCTAATGATACGACCTTATTAATTGGACTAAATACAAATGGAGATACTATATCACAAACAAAGTGGGGACAATCATTGGTAACAAATGCGACATTGATGAAAGGAATCAAGAATGTCTTATTACTGGCTCATAAACCTGCGCATACACCGCCCGAGTCACATCACCCCATAGAAAATTCAACAATCCGGATGATCTCAAATATCGAAGGTAACATATCAAAAAGTATTCAGATTTATGAAATTGCTGGGCACAATCATTTTATGGCCGAATCAAGCGATGGTCGCTGGTTTATTACTGGAGCTGGTGGTAGAAGTCACTACGAAGGAACAACTAGCTTGGAATGGCCTTTTGTGAACAAGATAGACTATGGATACTTACAAATCAGAATAAATAATACGGATGGCAAGGTTCTGAGTACTCAGTTCTATGGATTGGATGGAAGACTGATTCATTGATGGGTGATAGGTTTTATCGTAAAAATATTGCTTGTCAGGTCGTGCATTTGAGGAGTTTATAAAAACGCTCCTTCTGCTCCTCTATAGCTCGCAAGAGTAACAATTGCACCAATTTAGTTTAAAGGGTATTTGTTCCTAACTGACTAATCAGATCCTTATTCACCCATAATTTGTAGTATCACATTTCTATTCCTGGGTCTTGTATCCATTTCTAACAGAACTATTTGCTGCCAGGTTCCCAACGCCAATTTACCATAAATTACTGGAACAGCTAGGCTTGGTCCTATCAATGATGCCCGGACATGAGAGTGACCATTTCCGTCATGCCAAGTATTATCGTGCTTATATTCTATATTTTTTGGTACTATTCGGGACACCATTTCTGGAAAATCGTGAATGAGTCCTGGTTCATATTCAATAGTCGTTATTGCCGCAGTCGATCCTGAAATAAAAACAGTAACTGTTCCATTTTCAATATTGCTCTCTTTCACTACATTTGATAATTCTTCAGTAATATCAATAATATCATCTTCTCCTTTGGAACTTACCTTAATTGTTTTAGATACAACTTTCATGTTTAGTAACTTTCCACCTACTCTACTATAGGTCTGACGTGTAATAAATGGTTGTTACTATATACTAATACACCATGAGTCATGGCTCACCTTTTGTTAAATAATTTCCCAATCTATTAACAAACCATGTCCATCCTTCTGAATGTTCATTATACTGTTGTCTTTCATCTTCAGTGAATCCACTATGCCTTAGTATAACTTTTGTCTTCTCCTTACCCAGTGATTCAAACCTCCATGTTACAATAGTATCTTTATTAAATTCAGGCTTAGTCTGAAAGTGCCAAGTATATGATAATTCTCTATTCGGAATAAATTTTATAATTTTGCCGTTCATTTCATGATCCCTATCAAGATTATTATCCTCCGATCTCAAGAACTTAAAAGAGACTTGTCCTCCTTCTCTCTTTTCCAAGACTGCAATGTCTGGAAACCAGTGAGTTAGCTGATCTTGATCAGATACTGCTGAAAATACCTTTTCAATTGGAGCATTTATTATTATCTCTCGGTTTATTACAGTATAGTCATCACTCATCTTTTTACAACCTTTTGATTCTCCAAAAACTCCTTTAAACTTTTAAGGTTATAATCCCACATTCCAGCAAAAAAATTCATCATTTCAAGTGCCTTTTCCTTATTTAACGAATAGATTCTATTCTTTCCAACCTTCTGTTCTAAAATCAAGTCAGAATTCTTGAGAATTCGTAGATGAATAGATACCGCAGGCAGAGAAAATTGAAAATGCTTTGAAATTTCAGTAGGCGTCATATCTCTTTCTTTTAACAAAAGCAAGATTTTTCGTCTGCTCGAGTCGGAAACTGCCTTCCAGGGGGAGTCCATTAATGTTAGTTAATTAATTAATTATTTAAATATTTACATAATGATAAATATAATAACAAATGAAATGACGATATGAATGAAACAAATAAAATTCCGGAAGGCTATCATTCGATTACCCCTGTTCTGATAGTCAAAAATGGAGATGCAGCAATTGAATTTTATAAAAAGGGATTTGGAGCTGAAGAACGACGTTGTATGAAAAGTCCTGATGGTAGGGTTGCCCATGCTGAACTAAAGTTAGGTAATTCACTCTTTATGTTGTCAGATGAATATCCGGAGATGAAGTGTCATTCACCTAACTCAATTGGCGGAAGTCCAGTATCCATGTATGTATATGTCGAAGATGTTGATGCACTTTTCGATAAAGCAGTCTCTGCCGGTGCCAAAGTTTTGGATCCTGTGAAGGATCAATTTTGGGGAGATCGTCATGGTCGACTAGAGGACCCCTTTGGACATTTGTGGTCCATTGCGACTCATAAAAAAGATCTTTCAGAAGAGGAAATGAAAAGTGCGGCAGAAGCAGCATTTTCGCAAATGTCAAAGTAAATTTTCATTTTTTTTTGTTAGAATAGTTCACTATTTGGGATTCATTAGGAATAATGAGCTCCACTGTAAATAATATTCCCTTTGGTCTGCATTATTGTTCGACAAAATTGTCTCTTTGTTTTGGAATTGTAATTTAGTAACGAAAACTTGAATTTAATACTATATATTGTTAATAATTTAATCTAATGCTACCTCTAAGTACAAGTCTGGTTAATATGGAGTATATAGTAATCAATTTTGCAGGTGACGTATTACTAGCCCAAGCTGTTAAAAGTTATCTCTCCTCTCAGGATGTAGTCTCCAGTATCTATATGATCCTTGAAAGTGATGAGATAAGCATATCATTAGAAAAAAATAATCAAAGAAATGGGAAGAGATTGATTAAAGAAATTCTACGAAATTATTTAGATGCACATCATCTATCCAGATATAAAATCATGGAATTGGAGAATATTCTCACCGTGGGAATTCCAAAAAAGATCGAAGAAATCTCAAATCTTCTCATGTGCGAAATATGTGGTTGGAGGCTAAATACAGAAGAGGAATTACTCGTCCACCGAAGGACTCATTGGATTTAGGTAGATGTGTCGCAAAAGTATTAACATATATTTAATAGAAGGACAAATTTTGCTTGTTTTTCATGAATGGTGCGGTGTTAGTCATTTTCTTTGGTATTGGCATATTTTGTTATTTATTAATCCAACCCCTTCTTTCTTATCCAACTTCATTCTCCATGTTTTCTCTTTTCCAAAATGATACCCATTTTTTCTCAAACACCATAAGACAGCAGGAAACAATCCAGGAAATAAGTGCAGCAAACGGTATTAAAAATGGTAATAATATTGATGTAACCACATCAAGAGAGGCTGCTTCTAGAGATTTTACTGTTGGACTCTGGACTCCTATTAATACCAGTTTTGCTCTTCAGCATTTAAAAGGCGAGGAACAGAAAAAAGCAATGGATACACTTCTAAAAAAAGGCTACCGGGAGTACTATTATGTAATGAATAACTTTGAAGATCCTAAATCTCTAAAAATGACAGACGATTTACTAGAAACTGCAAATAAGACGAATTTAAAAATAATAATCATTCTACTCCCACCGTCCGAAGGTGGACCTGATACGAGTTACGATTGGAAAGGATGGATAAAATACTTCAACTCTCTTGAAAAGAAATATCCAAGGTCATTTGGGGGTTTTACAATTGATGATTTCAACTGGATAAGCACAAGAACTGATACAAAATTCAAGAATAACATAGATTTTATGGAATATTCCGGGCTCTCTGAACAGCTTAAAGATAAAAACAAGGATGTTAAGTTTTATCCAACAGTATATTTTGAAGGGCGAAAAACTGGAATAGTTGTAAAGAAATACGACAACTTTATTGACGGTTTAATTGTGGCCAGTGGCTGCTATTATAATGTGTCGACTTTGGAAAGGCAATTGCATATATTCTCAGAGATTTTTAAAAAACCGATTAGGTATATAATATACCCGACTATAACCTATAATTATTCAAAGCTTGATTACAGTCCTCCTTCAGATCGTCTCATAATGGCTACATTATCTATTGCGTCAAATTCCTCAGATGGACTAATAATTTGGCGAGATCCGAACAATCCAGTAATCCAGGAACATATGAACAATAGACATGATAAACAATATCTTTCGGATATCTCAAACTCTAAAGAAAAACAAATTAGTGATGAAAACATAGACAGCACTATCAAGTTGTCTGAAACAACGAACGTACATAATACCTGCAACAGTTGGTCTAAAAAATATAATGAGGCATATGAGAGTTGGATTAAATTACCAGCAGAAAAAGATCGTGATGATTGGAAAAAAAAGATACTATATTAGTGAGCAGAAAGCCTCAGATTAGTTAATTTACTAATTTACAGAACTGGTGACTCCTATTGTACTTCATGAGATTATAGTATTTATCTTGATGATCTACAAATTTGCTTCAATGATAGCCTATTGTTTTAGATAGTCTAATGCCTTAGTCTCTCCTTGTTTAATTAGTTCCTTTATTGTCTCAACAGAAAAATCAGCATTTTGTAGAGGATACGGCGTCTCTGGTATATTTCTAGTGATTCTATGTAGCTTTAGAATTTTGGCACCATGCTTTTCAACCAGTGTTGAGTGTTCTTTATTAATATAATCAATTTTGTCTTTATCTATTTTTGATTGATCAGATTCCTGGAATACATCATATAGCATTTCAATCAAATTAACTTGGCGGGTGATAAGTCTTGACATTTTTACGAGGCTTTGAGTCTTATCACTAAACATAATATCCTTAGCTCTTGACATAACTTCACTCATATTCGCAGGAAGCTTTTCTATTTTTCTTGGATAATTTTCCACAACAAAAATATTTTTATTTTTACTTGGAGATGCCACCATTACTTCGCGTATTGGTGTATTACTTAATAGGGACCCATCCCAAGCAAATGTACCCTCACCTACTTCAACCCAAGGAAATCCATATTGGGGATAACCGATCGTGGCAAGAAGATGCTTCATCTCAATATGTCTTTTGTAGCTATCAAATATGAGAGGTTCAGCAGTAAGTACGTCAACTGCAGTAATTATAAGACGAGTATTAGAATTACTATTACCACCATTAGGATTATTTTGTTCGGTCTGTGGGGATAGTCTTTTAAAATCTATATATTTCTCAATTGTCTTTGTTATGACAGAATTGTCGTATATATAGGTCCATTTCCACGGTGGCTGAACGTAATCCTGCATTTGTAATGATTTTGGATTGGAATTATTGAAGTTAAACCATCTTGGTAAAAAAAAACTTGGAACTCCAAAAAATGCTGCATTTAAAGAGGCGGCTGGTGATCTCTTCAATTTAGCTCGATAATTATGATAGTCGAAATCAAAGGTGAAGATATCTGGTATAACGTTGTAGCTGCTTCTTGCCAAGTCCAACCAAAAACGCTCTAGATCCTTCTCAGGCTTATCATTTATGCTGCCTGCAGCTATTGCTCCGTTAATGCCTCCTATTGATGTTCCCGCAATTATGTCAAATTTTATATTTTCCTTTGCAAAGCCTTTGAAAACTCCACATGCAAAAGCGCCAAGAGAACCACCGCCTTGCAATACTAGTACATTTTCGACACCAATTTCATGCTTATGATTAATCATGATGGTTATTTGTATTACAAATAATCTTAACGTTTCTTTTTAAAAAGTCCAGAGATATAAAAACTTGAATGAGATATCAAGCGATGAGTCGAAGACGACTTGTAGGAATGAAAAAATATTTACGTAGTACGCTAGAAAGGAAATTTTGCCTTCTTGCAACAGTTACTCTAAAGTAATTGCATAAACTATTAAAACGATGTTGTCCATCTAGTTTTGATGAAAAAACAACTGTACATTGGAAGTTTGATAGCCCTATTTGTCTTTGCTCTGGCCTATTCGTCCGCTGCAAGTGCACAGAATGTGACAACGAATGCTTCAAATGCAGCCGGGAATGCCAGCGCAGGAATGAATAAAACTGGATCAGAATTAGGAAAGAATGCCAGCGCAGGAATGAATAAAACTGGATCAGAATTAGGAAAGAATGCCAGTAAAGCAGGAGCACAAATCCTCAATAAGACTGAAGACGTAGGAAAGAAAATAGCTGGTGGTCTAGGAAGTTTACTTGGTAACGCAAGCGAAAAACTCAAGGAAGGCTCAAAGTAGAATATTCTCAAAATCTTTTTTTGTGTTATAATAGGCTATCAACTAAATCATGCTTTGTAAGCACACACTTAAGCGATTTGCTTTTAACTTGACACATATTCAAAAAGCAATATTAATTTTGGTATAAGAGTAGAATTTACGCTTAAATTTAGATTCAAGCAGTGTTGACATTATATGACCTTTTCAATTAACCTCAAATATATTATGATGGAAAAAGATTGATTTTAACTCTATTAAATGATTTTGTTATATTATTTTTGGTAGAGATTAGATGAATGATAACCTCTAAAAATAAACTCTCAGCTAACAATATGATGGCTAGTAATTTGCACAAGCTAGACGACGTGATTCTACTATTAAATCCAAATTCTCAAGGTGGTAACACAGGTAAAAACTGGATCGAGACCTATAATAAAGTTAAGGATTTTCTACCCAAAGCTCATAGAATCATTTTTACGAAAAGAACGAATGATGGTATATCCATCACACGCCAGTTACTTAGAAAGGGATATAAGAATATTGTTGCGGTCGGTGGAGATGGTACTATTAATGAAGTTGCAAATGGTTTTTTTAATATTAAATCGCAATACATTGATTATGGCAAATTTAAGCTTGATTCTAGACTAAAACCAATTAATCCAAAAGGTATTATGTACGTTATCCCATCTGGCAGTCGAAATGTATTAGCTAGGTCTCTTGAGCTTAAACATCAAGGAGCCGAATCTCTAATGCGTATTCGACACATGAAGAGACGTAAGATAGATGTAATAGCAGCTACTATAACCGATAAAGAAACTCCATCATTAACTCATAATAGAATTGTTCTGAATGCGGCAGAGATTGGTGTCGGAGCTGAAATTATTGATAGATCTAAAAAAGTAAGAGGAAAAGTAAAAAATCGCTTTGTATCAACAATGACAAGCATAATTGCAACGCTTCCATCGTACATAAGCAATGAATGTTATATAGTAATGGACAAGCATAGAAAAATCACGTCAAAGATGACTATGGGTATAGTTGCAAATGGTCGTTTCCTTGGCGGGGGTTTCAAAGCAGCATCTCGGGCAAAATTTTCAGACGGTTTGTTGGATTTCATAATATTGAAAAATTCAGGAAGTTTCAAAATGATTGATAAATTAATAGAACTAAAGGGAACAAGCACTTACAAATATGAAGAAGATATTCTTTATTATCAAGCTTCAGAGGTCAAGATTGTGCCAAAAGAGAGAGATGTTACTATTACTGTTTCTGTGGATGGAGAACCAATTGGCATACTCCCAGCAATTTTCAAAATCTATCATAACGCCCTGACTATAAAGAGTGAGGCGCCTTCAGCCAGAATTTAGATCTTTTTGTTAAGTTCGCATATAATCTGAACGGACAGATGCTTCAAGAATAAAAACTAAAGGCATAGTGAACAGGCTGGTTTCATTTATTATCTGATATTTTTTGACATTTTTCTGGCAGCCTTTTTCCGTGCGTCCTCATCCTTTTGCATCTTCTCCGAATGATCGTCTGGAATATCAAAAGGCTCTTCTCCAAATTGTCCACTAGTTGCATCGTTTAATGCCTGATCGCGTTTAAATGGATTCTTTTTTTCTGTGCTCAATATTATTATTTAATAATGGGATAACATGGTATTAATGGATTGTGCGAGCTAGTGATTAGAAAAACATAATGTCTTGTATGAAATATTAAATAATATGTATACGATGATACCTGTGAAATATGCAAGTCGCAAACCAGCGAGCGGAAGATGCCGCAATAAGCACTGCTTCCATGAATTGCTTTAAGGTAATCGCCAAGCCAAGTAAAAAGAGCTCTGTAATCTATCTACCGAAATCAACAGGTGATTAGAAATTCAACTGGAAGGTCAGAAAATCAAGAAAGCAATTTTAACTGCACTAGCCGATCCTGAAATGGTTAGCATTATCAATTCAACGATGTACCAGTCCAAGTCAGTCTGTGATATCATCATGGAGACCAAGATGCCTCATACTACCGCATATAGAAAAATTAAATGGCTGGTAGAACAAGACCTTCTTGTAGTTGACAGGATTTGTATCACTGACGAAGGAAAGAAATACAGTCTGTTTCTTAGTGTCTTTAGATCGATAGTCGTAAAATATGATAGCATTAAGATAATGATAGAGGCAGAGCAAAATATCGATCCTGTTAGTAGATTGACGGAAAGGTTCTTCTCACTGTGAGTCGATAAAGTTAAGCATATAGTTTGAGAGATTAGCCTGGCAAAGCTACTTGAGGATTGAAGTAAGGCTTTCTACGATTTTATGGCCTGACCAGTAAGAGTAGTAAAATCTAACGAACATAATTGAGGCAAAAAGAATCATAGAAACTAGATGAATCTGCATGCCAAGATCGTGTAATTCAGAGGTGAAATTAAACGATCGAGACTCATATAAAGTAGTTACGAATTCTCCACCAATCCAGATCAAAATGAAGATAGAAATTTGAAATCGGAAGGATTTGGGACTATGTGAATTCCAAGCCAACCACACAAATATTCCCAGTGCCACGAATAACAAATAAAGTGTAAAATTACTCATAAGATCCAAAACTGGAGATATCATCATACTGTAAGTTTCTCCTTTTTGGATCTTACGATAATTATGAACGCACCGCCAAAAATTATTAAAACAACAATAGAAATGGTTCTAAAGAGTCCTTCTCCCAATACTTCCTCACCTGCAAAGTATGCCAAATGATAAATCCCGTGAATGAAAATGAAAAGTGATAATAAGATTGTAAGAATTCTAAGATTGCTCTTCAATCTTAAACTAAGGTATATTGGAACAATGGCAGCAGACAACATGATAACAGCACTAGCCAATTGAAGTAGGTTTCCATCGAACAACTTAGTTAATTTCTTAAGTTCAGCTTTGACATATACATATATTGCTCAATACCAAATTATGGTATCCACAACTGGATCCCATTTCCGAGTTCCAAAAATGGGATTTGTCTCTATGTTAATATGATTCCGTAATAACTATCACGCTATGGATTATCCATATTTTAACAAAAAGACCTTGACATCGTGCATCATAATATCGATACTGCTTATAGGTATGAGTTATTCTTCACACTACCTTGTACAACCGATATCAGCCAAGAGTAGTTCATACGATAAAGGGAGTTCGAGCTCTAAGGATAGTTCTAGTTCGAGCTCTAAGGATACTTCTGCGTCTAATAGCAATACTTCTTCTATCGCTTTAAATGCATTAGAACTAAAGAATGAAACCTACAGATGGCAGAACACTAGTGAGGCAATAAACCCCACACTTCATTTGATAGCAAACACAGATTATCTTATCAAGATAAAGAATCCCACGGACACCAAGCATCAATTAATAATCGCATCAAACGGGACTGAGCTTGCCAAAGGCAAAGAGATCCAACCGGGTAAGAATGGAAAATTGAATTTTAATGCTAATTCAACGGGCACATTTGAATATCATTGTGAGTATCACCCAGATACTATGAAAGGAATCATTGAGATATCTAGCCAATAATTAAATAGGTACAGGAAAGTAAGATATCATAGTTCCTCTTTTTCTTACAATAACAATTTCGAATAAGGGAACATTTCTTCAAAGATCTTTCTATCACTTTTGTTTAATCATGTTTATTTAGAAATTAGCAATTCGTTCGAGATAGCGATTACATTTATTTAATCACTATGCTTCTTATGAATTACAATTCTAAATGGCTATAGGATTTTATTAATACGGTACAACCAATTAATAGTCGATCTTCGTACTTTACAAAGGCAGATATTAATTCAAGCCATAATACCTGAAAAATATTTGATTTTGTATTTTTGCCAGTAAAGAGAGTTTCCAGTGCTATATATCAGCGTTAATACTCACTTCAAGAGCATCTTTTACATTTTTAGTAAACTCCAAGCTAGTCTCTGTTGTACGGCTAATATACTTGCCTGAATTCCTAACATAATCCAGATAATCTTTCATCTCGTTCTCATATATTAAGACATTATCTGCAACTACTACTGCTCTTTTATTTAGTAAACTATACTTTTCAATAAGCTGAAGATATTTTAGGTATTCGCTCTTTGTTGCATCCAGGAAAATCATATTGAATTTGAATTTGGATTTAAGTCTTGGAATAATTTCCAGAGCATCACCATCAATTACTTTTATTTTTTCTGATAATCTTGCTTTTTCTATGTTCTTTCTTGCTATGTTTGCAAGTCTCTGATCCTTTTCAACACTGATAAGAATAGGTTCAGTTGAACTTCTTTCGCTATTAAAATTCTCATTATTATATTTCCCGCTTAATATAATATTTGCAATTAAAATTGCCGAATATCCATGCAATGTTCCAATCTCAAGCGCCTTCTTAGGTTTGTATTGCTTAATAACATCTTCTATAATTTTTCCTTTAATGGGGCCTATTGATGGTAGAAATTCCTTTCTTGCCGTTTCCTCAATTTGTGCCAATATCTTCGGTACAATGTTGTTTGGTTCACTCGGTTCACCTTTACTTTTCAAGTTCTGTACTATTTTCCTACATTACTATAAGAAAATTTCTACGGAAATTACATATTGATGATTCTCACCCACTTGGTAAAAGATCTAATTGTAGAATATGCAAGATCCTTTGAGCTTAACAAACAGTTATTAGAAATAATGCCAAAATTTGACTATGAGCGATCAATCAAATGGAAAGTTAAGTGACCTTCGTATTAGAGAACTTTTTGAAAGCAAGAATTTTGCCTTTTTGGCTTGCTTAATGAGCGATGGCTCTCCACAGGTTACTCCAACTTGGGTTGATATTGCAAATGGTAATATTCTTATCAATACTGCAATAGGTAGGATAAAACAATGGAATATTTCTAGAGATCCCAGAGTAGCTTTGTCATTAATTGATCAAAATAATCCGTATGAAATGGTTACCCTTAGAGGTAAGGTGACAGAGCAAATTACTGGAGAAAAAGCTGAAAAACACATCGATAAATTATCAAAAAAATATATTGGCATAGATAAATATCCAAGAAGGTCTAAAGGAGAACAAAGAGTGATATTAAAGATAAAGCCAGAGAAAATATTTCATATGAAGTAATACTCTTATTTTATATAGCTCTTAGAAAAAAAGAAGACACATAATGGGCTAGATTTCATTAAAAAATTAGTATGATACTTACTACAAATAGAAAAATTAAAAATCCCTCCTACTTAGAATGAATTTTCTTATTGTGCAGGTTGAAATTGAAATAGTTATATTGTATAGTGGGTATTATATAATATGTCTCCGGATAATCAAGAAAAGTGTGCAGCATGCGGAATGACCTTCAATACGCAAGAGGAATTGAAAGAACACATGCTAGAATTACATCGAGAGTAATAGCTTAACTATCCTCACTGAGATATAATCCTGCAATCGAATAGATTGCCCTATTTTTGATTCAATAAGTAAGCTCATAGATGGGAGGCGATATTTTTTCCTCCATGGAACTCAGAATCTGATCTATACAGTCATGACTAATAATTGATGGGATAGATACCCTAAGCCCTACTGGTACCAGGTAATTAATATTATTTAAAATCTGACATCTTTTTCCGATGTCTTTTTCTTCACGGCACGTATTTATCAAACTGATTAGTTGTTTACTATTTTTTAGCATCACCATATTATTGACATCTGGATTTATGAGCTTTAGGTATCAATATTTTCTATTATTATTCTATATCAATAACACTAGAAATTTTGCACTATATTTTAAAGGTAAATTTTCTTCCGCTTTTATGATCAAGGGCAATTAAATGCTGTTTATATCCCAAAAGCTTCCGTCTTAAAGATTTTTTAAAAATGTCAAAGAATATCTGTATTTCCACCTTTTAGTTTGCAATTATGGTCCTGTTGTTTTAAAACACGTTATAATCTGGATTATCTACCTACCATTACAGGACAAGATGAATGGGTAACTACGCCCTCTGCAACACTTCCAAGTAACAATTTTTTAAAACCAGTTCTTCCCCTCGTTCCCAAAATTATCAAGTCTACTTTTTCTTTATCTGCGAACTCTATGATTTCACCAACAATTGATGACACCGAAATAATAATTTTATCCGTCACACTAATGTTGGTGTTTTTAAGTTTACTTCTTATCTCATCAAACCATTTTTGCACGTCCTTCTTTTGTGTTTCTAATGCGTCCTCGATAGCCTTAGGAGTACTGACCCCTAATAGATTTGAATAAGCAAATCCCAATTCTGAGTACAACACATATAATATTATTAATTGAGCATTGTATTTTTTAGCCAAACTACCTGCATATTCAGCAGCCTTCTTAGAATTTTCAGAACCATCAATTGTAACTAATATTTTTCTTATACTTAATGACAAATACAAAACTCCTTTGATACTCGTATAAGGAAAAAAATTTCATCCGATAATAATGGCTAACAGCAATACCAATATGAAGATTGTGCTAATATGCTTACAAACTCTTCTAATTAGAAAATCAAGCAACTTGAAGAGTAGTTTTCATTTATGCTGAGATTAACAGACTTTCGTGAATAAATAGAATTCACAGACAGAAATGTGAGTAGTATAGATTCATAACATGAAGTATAAGGTTAAATTTAAGATTGCCTACCATAGGGCTAAAGGAATTTGCCATTATACAAACACAAGAATATCGCAATAAAATTAATAATGATGTGATCAGCAAAAAATGTGATATTAAGTTTTCTGGATCACACATAAATGCAATAGTGACAATTAATTGTTATGGACTGCGATTTTTGCAGAAAAGACTGTGAAAAGTATAAATCCTTCTACTCTCCTTCTGGCACGGATCCACGTGAATACCATATCTGTATTGATTGCATACAAAGCTGGCTAAATGAATTAAAACAATGAAATCACAAATTGTAATCATGTCAATAATTGATTGTTGCTGATTACAATCACAATTTAGTTTGTATGTTACTCATCTGAGTAATGCTTCTGTCTCGTGCAAAATTGATTGGATATATTGGATATCTATCATGGACTGAAGGAGCCTTATGTCAAAAAATCAGGGGGCGTGGCTATGAGGATAATTCAAAATCCGATTACGACCAACTATTCTGAACTTGTACTGTTCCCCATATAGGTCGGAATAAAAATGAGCATAACTCTTTGCCGCAGCAAAAGTTGTAAAATTAGTTCTTAATCCATCTACGACCGTCTTTTTACCGTATATGTCCTCAATTTCTATTACATAAAATTTTGGTAATTTCTTAAGCTGCTTCATTGTCATGTATATTATTATTAGGAAGAATGCTACGACGGTAAGTACCAGAAGTAAATGTTCAAAACTTTTAACAAATTCTAGGACGTTATTTATGATGTTATGTTCGATCCATTTCGAGAATAATGACAATAATCTGATAGTGATTATAGCAATATAATCAATCACTTCGTCCACCTCCAAGTGGTATCAATAGGCATAGGATGATATCTAGTTAGATGTTTAAAAGAATATCTGTTGTTTTTAAACTTGTACAGTTCTAGTTTGTTAATTGTTTTAATTCGTAAGCCACATTGTATCAATGAAATATTCAATAATTTCTAATTAAAGTATCAATCTGGGAAGAATATTCCAAGTCAACCTATAAAATTTTACCACTCGGATGAAATCTAGAACAAAAAGTTGAGTAGGACTTGCCCTTTATTTATATTTGAATCTTTACTCTACTTAGCCCTTTAACAGATTTATTGCTTCTAACAGTTTGGCATCGGTGGCGCTGATATGCATATCTAGTTCTGATTGATTGGCCTTATTTATTATTAAATCCCGTAATTCTTCTCGCATCATATGTTCAATATCCTGCATTAGACTATGAGATCCCTTTTTTTCAAGTTTACTTTCTACATATTCAAAATTGTCTAGATAAGCAACAATTGCTAATTCTTCTGCACCTGTATAGTTGCTATTCTTATATTCAACTGATGTTTGGTTCAACAAATTTCTGGCATTTTGTAAATAGTCGATATATTTGTTTGATTCATTTTCAATGAGAGTCGTTTCATTTACTTGTCCAGAGCCATTCTTTAATTCAGAAATTGAGACTGGAACCAAAATAGCAGCAATTAGAATCGGCCATCTTAGATAGATTTTTCTCATTGTTAGGTCCCCCTAATTGCTTTATACGAGCTATTTAAACAATCTTGCAAGCAAGAACAAGAACGAATCAACTGTTATTCGATTGATATCAGATTGTTTTTGAACTACGAATCATTCTAATACTTTTTATGTGCTGGACACGAAAAATAATTCTAAACAAAAATGAATACTTTGAGTTCAATCAGCTTTGTTACGAAAACAGCATTTTCAAATCCGCTTTATCTCATTATTGCGTCAATAGCAGGATTTGTTTTTTGGATGGTGACAAACACTTTTGATAATATTCTGTTTTTTTCACCTTATTTAGCATTCTATGTTCCCAATGATATGCTTGGAGTATTTATTTTAACTTGTATTAATTCAATTCTAGTAGTAGTTTTGGTAAACTTTAATTTGCATATTATAAGGGACCTGAAGTTAAAAATAAGTAAATCAGCGGTGGCAGGTACCACAATCAGTGTTATTTCAAGTGCATGTGCAACTTGTTCCACTTTCGGATTCATACTTGCTTCAACGTTTGGTGGATTGGCTGTTGTAGTTTCCAATTTTCTGTCAGGCAATCAGATAATAATAAGAGAAATTTCCACACTTATTTTGTTAATTGCAGTTTGTACATGTTGTATTAAAATTAGAGAAAGTTGTAAATCCCCTTATCGATATCAAGTACACGACAAGTAAATCAAGTCATCATTATAGTCATTTTCGATAATTATTGTTACTATTTTGCATATCATATAATTTAACATACTGGATAACATTGGCCAATATGTGAATATGAAAATTAAACATCCCCTTAACCAAATTTTCTGAAAAGAAAAAAGGAGAGTTGGTAGTTACAGTATGTGTTGTTTATGCATTTGTTACTTTGGTATCAATAGATAATAATGATATCTATTTTACTTAGTAGAGTTACCAAGCATGCTACCGGCCTTTTCAGTCATGTTACCAGTCATGTTACTGCCCATTCCACTCATGTTACCAGTCATGTTACTGCCCATTCCACTCATGTTTACAGCAAACACAACAGTACCAATCGCAGGTACTAGTAACACTGCTAAAGCCAATGTGATTGCTAATGACAAAATAAGAGTTGTAGCCATTTTTATAAGAAACGATACTACTTTATTTAAATATTTCTAAAGAATTTGTGCGTAAAAGACAGTATAATTTAATAATTAAATTATTAAAATACTAATGAATTACATCATTTTGCTTAAAACATAATATTATTCGTAAAAATCCAAATATGATAACTGATAACATTTATTAAGACATTACCATAATACAGCAATTACATTTTGATATTTTTACCATTAACCATTAATTGACACGAAAATTTGTTATTTACTTATGAATATGGTTCAAATTTTGAATTTAAATTTTTCATTGCATTTAATAATTTATAAATTTGGTCATCCATAAGTAATTGGAAATATGAATACAGTTTTCGATTACGGACTGCTGCCTATTAGAATTATAGCGGGTCTTACGCTTATTGCTCATGGATTACCAAAATTTTTCGATGTGTCTGGGGATATGGTTTCTTCGAATCTGTAAATTTACCTCCTGAATTGTTTGTGCCAATAGCGCTCCTGGAAGTGGTAGGAGGTTTAGCTATCTTGCTTGGTATTCTGACAAGAATTGCTTCAGCACTTTTAATAATTGAAATGTTAGGTGCAATACTGATGGTCAAATTGTCTAAAGGATTTATAGGCGGATACGAGTTTGAACTACTTCTGATATCAATATTTATATCTTTGGTCATTCTGGGTCCAGGAAAAATATCTATCGAGAATTATATCTTAAAAAGAGAAATATTCCCTAGAAGGAAACAATTGTATCAAAATGATTCTAAAGCGGAAATAAATTAATATTATTATAATATGATCAGTTTATTTCCACTTTTTGTGATGATCAATTAACAGTAGAAAAAATAATTATCTAGTACTTACACAACTAAGTCATAAAGAGCTAATGTCTAATCAAAAACGCCATATCATGGTCATGACTGCGTTAATCCCCATCTTTCACGTACTTTTTCTTCCAGTCTCGAAAAAACAAATCTATCAAATAATAAGCCAATCCCGAATATTACAATCATAGTTGCTATTATCTGACTCATGTTAGAGAACTCTCTTCCCACAGACAAAATATAACCTAATCCTATGCCAGTAGTGATCAACATCTCAGCGCCTATCATAGCGTGCCAAGCAAAAGACCATGTTTGTCTTAGGCCCATTATTAAAGAAGGTGCGGATGCAGGTATCATGACGTTTCTAAATAATAAAAAACCGCTAGCTCCCATATTCCGTGCTGCGTGCAGATATATGGGCGGTATATTCCTAATTGCACCGTAGGTAGAATTCATCACTGAGAATACGGAATTCATGACGATGACGAAAAGTATTCCTAGATCATTAAATCCAATCAGTAGGATAGCAAAAGGTACCCATGCTATACTTGGAAAAGATTGGAACCCTAAGGCAAATGAACTCATGGTTTTTCCAAATTGTTTAAATCTAACCATAACAAGTCCAACAAACCCACCAATCATAACTGAGATTACCAATCCAATGAATAATTGCCATAGTGAAATGATGATACTCGGTATCAAAATATTTTCCTGCACTAAGTCAACAAAAGACTGGGCAACCATTGCTGGTGAAGGGAGAGAGACGACTGGCCAAATTTGTAGCCAGAATACAATTTGCCAGATTAACAGAAAAACTATTAAAAATGAAATTACACTTAAAACATCCTTCATGTTAAATTTGATGTGTTTTTTTGAAATTATGTGAGTATCCATGTCAGAAAGCCTTTCTATTGATTACTCCTTTTATGGAAACTCCATTTTGTTATAAAATTCATTTGTGATTGGATCGCCATACCAGACAGATTTTAATTGTTTTGAACATCATGGAAATATAAATGGTTTCCATTCAGAATGTTTCACTATTTTTGATCCCTTAAATAAGTAAATCTTCTGTTCCATCATAATGGAATTGCTCAACTAGAAAGATAATATTTCATGTAGTTTGAACTGCTTTAATGCACGTATAATAGATAAACAAAATACGATTCCGGAAATCTTGAAATATATCCACCAATGATACTCGATTAGAAATCTACATTAGGGCTTGTCTTATTGCTTCTTGAAATACAGAGTAAGGCTGGGCACCTTCTATTTTTAGTGGAGGTTTTCCGTCAGCTATCAGTATGAATGTTGGGGTGCTTGTCAAACCTATACTTCGCGCCAAATTATCATTTGTAACCACTAAATTTTCATATTTTTTGGAATCAAGACATGCTGAAAATTTTGTTACATTAGAAATCCCTGCGTAAACTGCAAATTGAGTTAAACTATTTTTTGAAACCCAGTTAGTATTTTCTCCTTTTGAATTTCTATATACTTCGTCATAATATGGCCAGTATTTTCCTTGCTCTGCAGCACAATAAGATCCAATGGCGGCAAGGGTTGATAACTTATCTGATGGCCTATCATTTATAACAAAATCTTTAAACAAGAAATTAATCATACCCGTGTTGACAAAATTATTAACAATTAGATCTTTGGTTTCTCTATGAAATCTTGCACAATATTGACATTGATAATCACCAAATTCTATTAAGGTTACTTTGGCTTTAGCTGTTCCCAATGCTGATGCGTTTTGAACTATTGGATGAAGAAGCGTGCTAAGAAGCTGCTCATGATTTTGCTGATTTTTGGGGCTATTGTTCTTTCCCATTGTAGAAAAAGCCGTTACCGAACCTCCAACTAATACTACACCAAATATCACTGCCCACATTAACGATTTTTTCTTAAATTTCTTGGAGCTCGATTTGTTGACTTTTCGCTTCAATAGGTATTCTTCGTTTTAGGAGCATAAAAACCATGGTAAAGAAGATAGTCATCCAGTAATTTAAAAATAAAATTGTCAATTTTCAACTTTGCGAGACATTTATCGTATCCCAACACTTTCTACATAACTGTCCATCAATTTTCCAATTTGGTTTTGGGTTATACCTTATGAAGCCAATTTTTTTTCCGCAGTTTACACAAAAATTTATTTTATTTTGATAGGCCAATTCTTTTTGATTATAGCATTTTTCACACAAGTAAATATCATTTTCCATAGCCCACTGCCATCTAGGTTTCTTTTTTTTCTCTGGATCAATAAAATTATTACAAATAAAACACTGATTTTGCTTCTTGTTAATTTTTTCTTCTTCTTCTTTCTGTTTGATGATAAACTCCCTTGTTATTTTCATATGACAGTCGCTACAAAGATAACCTACAATATTCCAAGATTTATCTGGTTTGTATTTAAATTTAAGATCCTTATTGCACAAAGTACAGAACTGAGGTTTCCTAAATAGCAAACAATATTTTTTCAAGTTTCTTGTAAAAAAATGTATCTTTAGCTTTGAAATTTTCTTTAGTTTCATATTTCAACATAATTAATGACATGATTTGAGCACTCCATTCTGAATCCAGGCGACTTTAATTCAAATATGGAAATAAGAAAATGATAATTAATATTTATAACTCGCAAGGCAGTAGTACTCAAATGATAAATAAACAATGTGATAATTGTGCTAAGAAGGGTAAGAATTTTTACTGTAACTCTTGTGACATTACACCTGAATTTTTTGACATCTATAGCTATTACACCAACATAACGTCGGATAACTCCTTGATAGGTAGAATAAAAGCCTACACTTGGCATGATGTATTGGAATACATTAGGAATAATTTTTTTTATGGTCTCTCTAGCGGTCTTAATATAGATTGTGAAAAAGATTTTGCATATATAGAAAAAAAATTATCGTACCAAGGCACAACTAATCGTCGTACGGACAAGGCAGATGGCGAGGATCCAATAGGATACAAGATATATTTGAATAAAGATAATAACTCAATTGAGGATGTACCCAAAGTCAGAAACCTTTGGGATTTAACTTTAACTCCAGTTACTAATAATGAATATAGTTAGGAGCGATTGGATTTATTAAATAACGACCAAGCTCTGGGTCTCCATCTGCAGAGGAAGCGTTTATCTATTCTAAGTTCTTATTACAGTATTAAAGTTGAATAAATAAAAAAGGAAGAAATGAGATTAATCATAATCAGAACTATCTTTACCATCAATAAAATGAGATTATTAAGCAATAAATGAGATGGCTTCTCTTTTTCCATACTTTGTAAATAATTCATCATACCTCCTGCACTTTGCTGATAATAAATTGCCATTATCGTCATACATCTTTACAAAATTTGCTCGCATTGCAATATTTCCGTTTGAATCAAAGAATCTGATACTATATCCATTCATGCCGGTCTGTCTAGTTTCTTTTACAAATTTTGCAGTAGTTACATTTTCAAGATTCAAATGTATGTGCCATGATTTATCCTCGTTACCAATAGTCATCCATTTATCATTTATTCGAACAGGTAAACCTCTCTCAATTCTAACTTCACAGATACCATTTCCACTGTTTACTGAAAACATAATATCGTCTAGGCTGAGTATATCAGAAACTAATTCTTTGATAAGTTGATGAGACATTAGTAATATTATAACATGGGTATAATAAAAATACGAGGTAGATGCTGGACTTGTTGATATTTGATGGATACAACAAATTTTTCAAGGAAAATTGAGAAGATTTTTTGAATTGGTATCTGCTATTTTTAATGGTTCTGGTATTCTTTCCCCGTTCTTGGTCAACATTTGAACGATTTGTATAGATTTATTTAAACTAGTTTTGTGTCCAATGCTTATGTAGACTGGTTTTTTTCCTTCTTTTTTAATTACATATCCCAAGACAGTTCCATCATATTCAATGAAGTGATCCTCACGTGGAGAACCACATAATAGATTTTTAGCGACTCCTATAGTTGGCTTATCAATGGAGTAGCCAACATAACTAGCTAATCCGCACTTCCTTGGATGCAAGATCCCATGCCCATCAATAAGCAGAATATCAAAATCAGATTCATTACTTAGTAGCCTCAAAGTATTTAGTAATGGTCCAGATTCTCTTAAGAAAAGTAAACCTCGAATATATGGATATTCTACTTTGTATTTGAGATTGACAGAAGCTATCAAGTCAAAGCTAGAATTAATTATTGCAGCAGAACAATATGCTATATTATCTTTATATGATACATCTATACCGCAAATATTTTGTATTTTATCAAACATATCACGAGTAATTATCTTTTCAGAAATTTCTTTTTGAAGAGCAAATGCCCAAGAGTAATGTTTTTTCATGATACTTATTTTATTTCAAGTTTCTTAATGTTGACTATTACCTAATTGATTACCCTATTAGTGGTAAATAAGATTTAATTTTAGTTAAAAATATTTTGATTGATATTCAATTAAACTCGTGCTTCTACTAGAAAGAATACATTTGCAGAATTTGGTAGTTCAATTTAGGGAGTGTTTAGTTAATATAAAGAATAAGAAAAACTCGCAACTAGAATTTTGTATACTTGCGAATTAATATCATAAGAATATTGCAGATTGGTACGATCTGTGGCTTGATTCTATTAGGCAGGTTACGAAGTCAAGGATGTTTTTTATATGATTACTTGGATTACTATTCTGACATAAAATGCCAGAACAACTTTCCGAAAGGAAATCACAAGAAGGTTATGAATGGCAGATAACTGAGAAAGTCAAGGAGACTCATGATACCTATACTTACACCTTATTGCCAGTTTCTACCTCGCAGAGATTCAATTTCAATATAGGCGAATTTGTAACTTTACGTGTATTACTGAAAAGGCCAACATCAACAGGAGGTTTTGAGGAGAATCTGGTTAATCGTGCCTATTCAATCGCATCCTCGCCAACTAGAGAATTTATCGATCTTACGATCAAAGAAGAAAAACCATATGGCTATATCAATCCCATTACAGGAAAATCCGATGCTTTTGCCGCTTATTTTAATCAACAGGTAAAAGTAGGAGATAAGATCACATTAAAATCAAGTCTAGTCAAGGAGCATTTCTTATGGAAAGTGGCCGCCGGAATTGAGAAGAACGTAGCATATTGGTCTGGTGCAAATGGCGCGCAATCTGCAAGATCATTGATTCAGTATATGGAAGACAAGAAAGACCCTGATTTTAATCTTGTACTTTTCTACAGTAACACGAAGTTATATACAGACAATGGAACTTCAGACATTAAGCAAGGTGAACATCAACCTGTCGATTCTTTGAATGTGATTTACTATAATTGGTTGATAAATATTGCAAAAAAACTTGAGAACTTAAAAGTAATTTTTACATTCACAAGAGAACAAGAATTATCTACTGCAGCCCCTAATGATGCAAGAATTATTTATAGGAAAGGAAGATTCTTCTTAAATCCCGATGGTTCTCCGGAAAGAACACTACTTAAATATGGTGGAAATGTAGAGACATCTTTTAATCCAATATGTGGTAGCAGTGCATTCATAAACGGTATCGTAAAGTTACCAAATGGGAAGATAAATAGGGGTAAAGGAATATTACAGAATTTGATTGAAATTGAAGGAATAAAACCTGAAAAAACCGACAAAGAACAGTTCTACTTAGAACAAGTCGGCGCAAATCAATGAAATTAAAAAGAGAACATTTTGAAGTTTCGGGAGTGATATGTTAAATATCATCTTCCGACATTTGAGTTAAATTTACAACATGCTTTTATTATTATTAAAACAAGTATTTTCTACGCAGCTATAACATAAGAAAGTACTGAAAATCAAGGATTTAAGTGGAAAAGACAAATTATTTTTTGTCACGCTTTGAGAAGGATTGGTTTATTTGATATTCAAAAAAAGACTATATCAATCATTTTGATAAATGGTTATTGAAGAAATAATATGAAGATTTAGCTATAAAATATTGAGCCAACAGTTAATTGCATTAGGTTTCAGAAGATAGCGACATGAATACGAAGAAGGAAATGTCAATTGCTGTCATATTTCTTGCAGCAGCCATCGTCTTTGTATCGTCAACTTCTATCACAAACCATGTTTTTGCAAAAAGCCAAGATGGACAAGGCGATTCAGGTAGCAAGTACGAAAAATTCCTGAATTGTCTTTCTGATGCTGCTGGACCAGATAGTAATCCTGCGGATGATCAGATAGTAAACTGCTTTGCAGAAAGTGGCTACACACAGGGAAGTTCCAGTACTAGTAACACTGCTAACGGTGAAGATCAGACTGGAAATGTAGACGTAAGTGTAGTTGGCAATGACAAGAGTGCTGATAGTAGCAATGACAACAGCAATGACAAGAGTGCTGATAGTAGCAATGACAAGAGTGCTGATAGTAGCAATGACAAGAGTGCTGATAGTAGCAATGACAAGAGTGCTGATAGTAGCAATGACAAGAGTGCTGATAGTAGCAATGACAAGAGTGCTGATAGTAGCAATG